>CEUT01037333.1_pt1 | contig 22782 bp, 19 predicted proteins | sample 531401 | NCBI WGS metagenome assembly CEUT01 (sample SAMEA2622821, study PRJEB7988) | marine metagenome | biome: marine biome (ENVO:00000447); feature: surface water layer (ENVO:00002042); material: "saline water (ENVO:00002010), including plankton (ENVO:xxxxxxxx)" | depth 5 m | reverse complement strand
ATGCAAGTTCACGTTAGACCTTTTAGAAAAGATATTTATGATCTGGTGGATGAGCCATCAAAGAAAACTCTGTCAGATTATCTAATATCAAAAGGACATACCATAGTTAAGGACAAAGAAACCCGAGATGCTGATATAATTTCTACAAAAGATGGGTTTACTTATTTTAATGAAGTAGAAGTTAAGTCATCTTGGAAAGATGAATGGCCTGAGCATTGGGCTGAGATTAGAATTCCAGGAAGAAAAAGGAGACTCGTAGAAAAATATAAAGATCAAAACGGAGTGTTAAACTTTTACGTCTTAAATAAATTTATGGACAAAGCGTGGCGTATAAAAGATACTCTTATGACAGATGACACACTCAAGGTTGCTGTCGGTAGGAGAATTCCAAAAGGTGAGACATTCTTTCACATTCCATACCAAGAAGCGGAGTTAATAAGCTTATGATAAATGTCGATGATGCAATAGCAGAGTTAGGACTTGATGACTATGATCCAGTAAGTAAACCTCAACACTACGGTCAAGGAACAATAGAATGTATTAAATACATAGAAGACTTCTTGACAGACGAAGAGTTAATAGGTTACTATAGGGGTAATATTGCAAAGTATCTTCACCGTTGGAGATATAAAAATGGTGTTCAAGATTTGGAGAAAGCACAATGGTATCTAAGCGCACTAGTACAACTACAAAAACGAAAGTAGCCAAGCCGTTTAACCAAGGCTACAGAGGTTTCCTAGTAGGAAACCTAACTAATCCTTACGTTCCAAACACTAAGGATCATAGGGACTGGGAGTTTGGCTTTAATAAAGCCTACTTCAAAAACAAGGAGCAAGTACTTGACAAAGAGTCTCGAAGAAGAAGCTAAAAAATTTGCTCGACAAAAACGTAAACCTGCTAAGGTAAAAGAACTAACACCTAGATTATACTTAGCAGGTCAAGCTATGGGTGGTTTTATTTCATCAGGCAGAAATACATGGCGAATGGAAGAAATACGAAAGGCATCTTTTGATTGGGCAGATTATATGTTAGAAGATGATACATAAAAAGAGGGGGCGTTTAGCCCCCTTTATTTTAACCTCCGAATCTCTGCATCTCTATCGAAAGATCTTGTAAATCTTTCTGTGTCTCTAAGAACCTCTCTAATATAAATAATTCTTCGTATTCTAATTCATCAAAGTCACCTAGGTTTAATTCTTTTAAACCTTTTGTAATATCTTTTTTATTATACTTACTAGCTATTTCAAACTGTTGGTTTGTAACATCATCAGGTCCAGAGGATTGAAGTCTTAAAAAAGATTTAGATAGATCTCTTGCTCTAGGTAAAACTTCTGATTTCCAATGCCTAAGCTTTTCCTCTGGAGATAAACTCTCAAACCATGTGGACTCTAACAGTAAACTAGACTCAGCCTCTATTACATCATGAAAGATACCATGATAAGCATTAGCTGCGGCTGGAGCTAGATCTTTTACTTTCTTATCTAGATCTAATGTAAAGTCTCTTAAACCCATTCTAGCCATGACTCTTTTAGTATCAGTTAAACTAATAGTTCTTGCACCTAACACTTTTGTAGTTTGTATATCAGCTTTACCACCTGCAGCAGTCTGCTTAGGTTCTGCTAAACGTTCTCCTGTAAACAAAGGTATAATATTATCTATATATCTAAACGCATTATTAACAAGTTTGTTGTTTTGTTTTCTATCTATAGGAGCTGCATCTGCTCCTGCTACAATTCCAACAGCAATATTTAAAGGTTCTAAAGGTCTTATTATTGGATTTATAAACTGACTCGCAAGAGTTATACTAGCAATCTCTGCTCCTTTAACTATGTCACGTCTTTCAGGATCAACCATAAATTTTATAGCCTCTAATGTATCTCTTTGAGCTGTATCTAAGTTTCTTAACAAACCAGAGGCACCAAAGTCCTGACTAAACTGACCAAACATAGACATTGCTTGTTGGCTTTCTCCCATACGACTTAACGCAACAATCCTAGCACCCATCCTGTATGCTGATACTGGAAAGTCATACTTCTGATCTACCAGTTGTCCTGATATTGGATCTACAGCAGTATAAACAGGAAGTCCTTGCTTAACATTTTCTATCTCTTGATCAGATAATGTATATAAAATACCTGCGGTAACTAGACTTCTAGAGAATGCTTCTCCCTTTGCCATACTATCATAGTATCCAGCTCCCCTCAGCACCATATTTAGGCCAGGAGTATTCTTTCCCATAAAAGCTATAGTGTTGTTAAAAAATCTACCAAAGGGTACTGCCATACCTAATCCAGGTATATTCCTAGCATCTTCTAAATATCCTGCTAGAGTTCCTATTGTGTCTCTTCCTTTATAAGACTTAGAAAATATAGCTTCTAATGTATCATCAACTGCACTGGCTTCAATGTTACGATACTCTTTAGTAGCCATATACTGAGCAGCATCGGGTGATCTATAAAACTCATTCCAACCTTTACCTGTAGCCATCCTAAGTTTTTTGTCCATCTGAAACAAAAATTCTTGTGACTTAGTATAAAGATCTTGAGCTTGCACGAGAGTTAACTTTTGTATAAAATCAATCTTTGCATCAGTCTTCATACCCCAAAGTTTTTGATCGGGACTAAATTTACCATCTGTTAATAATCTATTAGTTCCCTCTATACCTCCAGGAAGAACACTGTTTAATCTCTCTAAAGCAGCAGAGTTTCTTTGTAAGGCAGACTCAAAAGCTGTGTAGGTCATGTCAGGGTCAAACAAAAAAGAAACTCTTTGTGCATTTGACTTGATTAAATTTGCAGCTAACTTTTGTGTCTTAGCACCTTTTTCTACATCACCTAAAAGTTTTTGTATAGTTCCCCTACCTGCTAATAACAAAGATAAAGTTATATCAGACATACTTTGTAGAGATGTATTAGCACCCCAACCAATAACATTTAGAGCACTGGTAGATGGGTGAGAAACTAAAAGTCTAATTAGTCTATTTTGATTTTTTGCAAAGGATTCTGCTACTATGCTTGGCTCTTTAGATTTCTTCTTAGTTTTTACAAAACCTGCATCTATAGCAGATTCATATAAATCTTTTAACTCTAGATCACTTATTGATAGTCCCAGTTGTTTTGCTGACTGTCCTGCTGCTCCAAGTGTTGCACCTGCCTCTGACATTTTGTATGCAAGTATATCTCCTATGTCTTTACCAGTAACTTTATTACGAGGTATAACTTTACCTGCATCGTCCTTTACAATAATTTTATTTCCAGTTGCTTTTTCTATAGCTTTTAAATAACCTCTAGCTTCTTTATCACTTACACTTGAAATTATATCAGCCATCCAGTTGGTAAACCGATCACCTTCAAAACGTCTTGCCCAAACAAAACCTCTCTCGTAGGCAATCTGTGTCATACCTTTAAAAACAACTTTATCATCTTTTGTATGACCTAACAATAATGTCTTAAAAAAATCTGTGCTAAAATCTAAACTATCTTTAGATAATACTGCACCACCTTTTATCTTTGTTTTCCAATCTCTAGAAATAGGCACAACGTCTTGCTCAAGATATTTACCTATAGCTTGTGATGCCTCAGAAAGAAAACCTTCAGTTTCTGGTTCAGGTATTTCTGCTGTTTGTACTGCAGTATCTGATTTACCACGTTTTGCAATAAACCCTACTTGTAATGCACCAAGAACTATACCACCAAGAGCAGATATACCAACTGCATAGTAGTTTATATCTTCTTGTGCATCAACATCAACAAGACCATCTTGATACAGGTATTCCATACCAGCACCTATTGCAGCATCTACAGTTGCAACAGTGACTACCTCTTTAATAGCTGCTCTAGTCAGTAAACGTTGCTTGGCAGTTTTACCTAAAGTTTTTTGAGCATAGTCGTTTATTTTTTGCTTAGCTACCTTACGTGCAGTCTCTAAACCATCAGCAAATAATTTTTGACCAACTTTCTTTTCTAATTGTTTAGTAGGCTGCTTTTTCATCTCGTTTAAAGCAGTTCTTTTAGCTACCTCTGTACCAACACGAATAGAGCCACCTGCTGCAGCTCTACCTAAAAATCCAGCTAGTAAGTTTGCTGGGTCAAGTAAAGCACTTCTTATAAAATCAACAGTGCCTTCTACTCTTTCACCCAGATCAGTTTCTTTACTATACAAACCTGCCATATTTTCATATAGTTGATAAGCAGCAGCAGCTCTGGCTACCTTATCTTTGTCTTCCTGTATGTTATTTATATAGTCCATTTCTGATAGACCACGAACAGTGTTTCCTACAGACACACCTCTACGATTGTTGAGATACATATCTACAACATCTTCTCTTGATCTATCTTTTACAGACTGAGTCCCATATCTGTCTAACATATAATTTTCAATAATTGGATAGATAGAGTCATCTACCATATCGTCTTGAGAGTATGTTCCAGCTTCAGGTAATAGACCCTGAGCTGTAGTTATCTCAGAGTCAGGAAACATAACCTGTATACCAGTCTTTGCAGAATATTTTTCTGCTAACTGATCGTCTGTTAGATCTATATACTGAGGATAATTATCTCTCAGATCTTGTATTGTAACTTGAGCCATTTACTACTCTTTTAATCTAAATCTGGAAATAATTCAGGTATACCTGATAAAAATGGATTTGTTTCCCAACTTATAAAATCCATTGGGTATAGTCTTACAAGTTCATCAAAAGAATTTTTATCATATTGAACAGTTTCTAATAACAGTCTTAATGCAGCTTCTGCTCCAGATCCACCTTCTTCAACTTGTTTTATAAGTCTTGTTAATCTTTGTACTTCAGGGTCTGATCTACCCCTCTCTGTTAATGAATTGTCTCGTATAGTCCTAGCCATAGGCATTACTTGAGCTTCAACTTTCTTAACCATCTCTTTATTGTAGGCATCTCTGTTCTTTACGTTTATATTCATACCTGGCTTTGGGCTAATAAGAAGTGTTGATTGAATCTCAGTTGGAGCAGAGACTATTTCTGTTGCCAACTTTCTATAAAGTTCTTTACCTTCTTTTCCTGTGAGATCTGCTCCTGTAATTCTTTCTATAAAATCTATCTTTTCAGTTTCAGGTGCATCAGACGATACAACATTTAACATACTAGGTATCATAGAGTATGTTATATTTAAACCTTGATCTGCACGTTCTGCTATAAAATCTTCTACAAACTTTGAAGCAAAAGGGTCTTCTAATATAGGCTCATAGAAAGCTAAATCTTCTGGAGTTAAATCAGCATTCATAAGATTACTACGTAAAGTTTTATTTGCACTTATAGCCGAAGTATATTTTTCACCAGTACGATATTTATTTCTAGCTTTCATGCTTTCAAGAGTCAGAGCAAACAATGCGTTTTCTCTTTCTAATGCTCTTTCTTCTTCTTTCTCTTTTCTAAGATCTTGATCTTTAAAATAGTTAAGTGCTCCTTGAGAGTTCCAACCCATGATTACATCCTCGCCATTAGGCCAGTCTTAACTTCTGGCTCTTCTTTTATTTCCATAGGTTCTTCTTTTTCTTCTACAACCTCTGGTTCAGGATCTAATTGACCCAACATCCTCTTTGCACGTTCTACATCACGTTTATAGTTTAGAGCTTTCTTACCTTCTTTATCTTCAAAACCTTCTTCGTACTCTACTCCAGAAGCATCTAGTATACCTTTGATATGTTCATGTAAAACAGGTGCAATTATTAAACTTAAATCAATACTGTGTATACCTTCCATAACTGCACTTCTAAGTATACCTTGAACTAAGGTAACTAGATCTACACCAAACTCAGCAAAATAAATTAAATCTTCTACTGCATCTTTATTAGAAAGATTATCTATATGTGCATCTATGGCTTCTATCGGATCAACTATTTCAGGGGGTCTTTCAAAGGGCTGACTTCTTGGTTCAGCCGTTAAAGATTGACCTGGTATTGGTCTATCAGTTATCTTCATCTTTATCCCCTTCGTCCTCTACTTCTATTTCAGTTTTAATTCTTTCTATTAACCTTTTATTAGACTCTTTAACATCATTAAACTTTTTTAATATACGAATATCATCAGAATAATCATCTTCTATCATCTCTTCTATTTTATCTGTACTAGAACTCATTAATCCTTGCCTTGACTCTCGTATACTTTTAGAAGCTTTTACTGCAGTTAAACCACCTGCTTTAATAGCTTCGTCTAAATCTATATATGCTTTTCTATAATTAAAACTCATACCTATATACCCTTAATTAATATTTTATGACTTGGCTACTATTGCCCAAATAAACTAAAGCTATCATCTCCAGTGCCAAATAAAAACCTACTAAAAAGTTCTGTATCAGCTATATCTTTTTTAGTTTCTAATTGCAATCTTATAGATTCTAGAGATTTATCTCCAAGAATAATTTGAAGTGCTCTATCCATAGCAGATTCAGAAGAAATAAAAGCATTACTCATAATATCACGTTCTCTTTGCCATATCTCATCTAGATTCTTAGCTGATAAAGCATTTATAGTTTTAGCAAAATCCATATTACTTTCGTTTTGAGCAGCAGTATTTAAAGTTGCAATATTCTGTCTCCATTTAGCATTAGCTTGAGCTATAACTAACCCATTTTGTGCATTAAATAAATCTCTTTGCTGTTGCATTTCAGAATTAAATTTTCTAAGAGAGTTAATATTATTTATATTAAATTGATCCATAGCATTAGCTTGAGACGCATTAAACTGTGATACTATAGACGACAGATTAGCAAAAAATTGATTTGTCTGATTTTCACTTGTAGCATTAAATTGAGATGCTGCATTTTCAGCGGCTGCATCATTAAATATAGCAGAAATATTTTGTTGAGTTTTAAATATTTCAGTTTGTTGCTCATTACTTAAATTAGCCATGTCCATCTGTAAAAAGTTTTGAGCATTTTGAACTTCAGCCTGTTGTAAATTATTTAAGCTAGCCATCTCTAGATTAGCTAAAGCGGCTGCTTCAGACATAAGCAATGCTTGCTTATTATTAAGATTAGCAAGTTCCATTGTATTTGCAGCTTTTGAGTTTTCTAATACAATTTGTTGCTCTGCATTAAAATTCATATTAGCTATTTCAGATATTTTAGCTGCATTTATAACTTTAGCTTGAAATGACTGATCAAACTCTATATTTAAAAATTTAGCTCTTTGCTCTGCTTTGAACAAAGCCATTTGCTGCTTGTTACCTGCATCTATTTGTGCAATAGGTAGGGCAGCTTCCATAGCAGCTTGTATAATAGCCTGACCTGCCATAGATGAAGCGCCAAGACCTCTTTGTGCCATTATTGCAGTGGCCCTTCTCATAGACCCTGCAGCCCAAGCAGGTGTATTACCACCTTCAAACTGCTGCATAAGACCTGCTAACTCATCTTGTACAGAAGCAGCTTGTACTTCACCAGTACCAAAAGCTTCTCCAACTCTTTGTTGATCTACAGTTGATCCGTCAACTAGTTCACCAACTCCCCCTGTAGTTGTATCTAAAGTTCTCACTGGAACTCCATCTTCTCCTGCAACTTCTTGAACAGATTTATATTCACCAGATGCAGAAGTTAAATCTGATAAATTAGTTGTATAGTCAGTTTGACCTTCAACCGTATCTGTCAAATCACTTAATGTTTGAGCTGTTAAAGCATCTGTCTCTTTTTTTACATCCTCTGTTGTAGCAGTTGTATCTGCTGTAGATACTGTGGGTATAATAGGCTGACCTGCAACGGAAACCGTGTCTGCAGTAGCGGCCTCAGCAAAAGGAGCTTGAGGAACAGTTTGACCTGCATCTACAGGTATAAAATCACCTGAAGTTGGTATAATACCAGCAACCCCAGCTTGTATTGGTTGCATAGTTTGACCTACGAGATTTTGTCCCATAGCTTGAAATTGGTCTTGATTTATACCTGCAGGTTGACCTGTTGAACCTTGATCTCCTGTGTTACCAAATCCTCCAGTTGTTCCTGCGGTATTACCTTCTGCATCTGTAATATCATAAGAAGTTCCATTCCAAGTGTACTTATATCCTGTAGTTGGATCAGTTGTAACAGACCCTACTTCTGGTGGATTATTAGGGTCAGGTGACAGAGAAAAATAAGTTGGTATACCACCAAAAGAAGGTTGTCCAGATCCTCCTGCAGCTTTAAGAAGTTTTTCTTCTTGTGGATTTACATAAGCGAGTCTATGAGGTTGTCCTGCTATATTAGCTTGATTAGGAACTACATTTAAATTTCTATTAGTCATAGCAGATCTGTATTTACCCATACGAGCTGCAGCACCTGGATTAGATGCTAGAAATCCTTCTAATTCACTAGGTGATCCTTTAAAACCTAAAAACTTTTTAGCTAAAACAGTATCTCTATTCATATCACCGCCCTCTGCCATACCTGTCGTAGACTGAACTACTTTTGTAAAACCTGGTGGCACATATGTAATAGGTTGACCATTAAATTCTGTTACCGTCATTTTTTGACCAGTAAATTTATTTTCATAAGGAATTTGTTGGTAGCCTGTGGTAATACTTTGACCTGTACCAGGAGCATTAGTTATTAAATTTTCTGGCACTGCCCCTTGAGTCCCTGCATACTGTGTTTTGTAAGTTATTTGATTTGGTACTGCAGACAAACCAGCAGTTGAAGTTGGTTGGCTAAAAGTACCGCTAACAGCAGCTTGAGGAGCTACACTACCTGCAACATAATCTGTTGTAGGAGATGTAATTGAAGTAGTCATATCTGCAGTAGAACTAGCGGTGCTTCCAGTACCAAAATTATTATTAACTTGAGTTACTGGATCTTGATATGTAACTGGTGCAACATCTTGAACTACTGTTTGAGAAACATTAGGGTCTATTGGAGCTACTTCATCTGCTCCTATATCTACTATTTCTGTAGAAGGTACTGTAGAAGTAAAATTTTCTCCTGCTACACTATCGTCTATAGGAGATGATGTTGTATCAATGTTTTCGATTGTATCCTCTACAGACCCACTTACAGGATCATCTGAAGAATCATCTAAAATATTATCATCATCAATAGGATCTGAATCTACAGTATCATCATCATCACTAGGAACAGACAAACCTTCTTTAAATCTGTCAAAAGCTCTAGTGACTACACTTTCGTTTTTATATCTTTTACCTTTTTTTCTGCTTGTAGTTTCTACTCTTTCATGGTTACCATCAGCATCTATCTTTACAATAAAGCTAGAGTTTTTACCTGACACAGCTAAGTACTGATTACCATCAGCATCTTTCGCTTGATCTAGAACAGCGTAACCTTTTCTAGATGATGTGCCTGGAAGATCTCCTTGTGCATCTCTAGTTGTATCCGCAGAGCCTGACCCAAGAGTTCTGTCATAGTCTACCTTTCCCCCAGGAGGAGCATACAACATCTGAGCATCACGAGTAGCACCACTGTAATCACCAGTTTTAACACCCTGCATAGCATTTTCTTTTTTAAGTAATTGAGAACCTGCATACTGAAGCTCCTTTAACTTTCGATTTGCTTCAGTATGTTCAGCAGGTATTTGACCATAACGATCAGGAGTGTTCATTATAGCAGAGTAGTCTCCACTTCTAGCAGCCTCTAAAAGTTGCTCATCTGTTGCTTGCACCATACTTTATTTCCTTATTTACCCATTGTCATCCACACTGCACCTGCAATAAATGTTAGCAATGCGACAGTGGTTAATTTAACTACAGTTGACCAGAAAGATTTACGAGTATCACGCCATGCCTCTAGTAAACTTCTCATTTCTATGATATCTTTTTGGGCGTCATCATCAAGTAATCCAATAGAACGTAGTGCTTCTTTAGCTCCACGTCTAGCTGCTTTATCTAGCATATCTTCTATTTGTTCTATTGTGAGGTTTATATCGCCCATAGTTTAACTCATTTTTATTAAAATGTCAAGATTTTTATGGCTTTGTAGGCCAGTCTGTATTTTCTAGATTAGGCCAGTTTTTATGTGTTGGTAAATCACGTAGAGCTTGTCTATATGTTTTTATATTATTTGGCATTGTTACATCTGACAAACCGTAGAAGTCTGTTTCTGCAAGTTTACTATTTCGTGTAGACCTATTACGTTCACCAGTAACCTCATCAAGTGCTTCTTGATATACTTTTTCATGTTCTGCTTTTGTAACTGTTTTTCCATCTACAGTTGTATCAGCAAACATATCCTTGGCTACATACTTTTCTACCCAGTTACCTTTACTATCTTGCTCAACGCCATCACGCACACTTGTTTGATACGCTGTTGTTGTAGCAGGAGGGCTAGGCAACACTGCATCTAACTTCATAAAGTCTAACGTATCTTGAGTCCAAACAGCAGGGAAAGAAGTATTAGAATACTCTTTTCTCCACTCTCCTTGAGTTTTTACAACTCCAGATTCTCTATGTCTATATTCACCCATTGATTGATCCTTTCATATGAGTTTGATATTATGCTGCAATAGCATAAAAGAGATAAGTACCATCATCTAAATCATCTGTAATCTGAAAACCTGATGAAAGAGGGTCTATTAAATCAGTAGACGTATTTTGAGCACTACTTAAATTTACAAATGTATGAGGGTCATTGCCTGAGACTATTCCTCTATCGCTATCAAACAGTCTCCAATTACTTGTATCATCTGTACGTTTTAGTAAAACAAACTTAGACCCATTAGAAAATCCACAATCTACATCAGTAGAACTTCCTGAATGTGCTACTGAGCCTATCTTTGACACACCTGCAACTGATGCAAAGAGGTAAGCTACATGATCTTCACCAACATCATTAACATCAGCATTTCCATTTGCTACTTCAAAAGTTGTAGCACTTATGGTGCTATGATTAACTGAATTGTTCACAGCAAAACCAGAACTAAAATTTTCATTTAATATTAGATTACTAGTTGTCCCATGATAAACAACCCATCCTCCATTAGTCGCTGATACTTCAGATCGTTTTTTAAGCCAAATCATTTCAGGTACTACACCTAGATTATGAGTTATTGTTTGAGCACCTGATGCACCTGTGTAAGTAACCACATCAAAGTATTTAGGAGCACGTTTCCACATCCAACTGTATAAAGAAGAGTCTGTGTTTGTTCCTGTATTGTAACCATTCATGTAATCAAATTGATCACCACCTGATCCACTATCCTCTGCATCAGTATCATTTGGACGTAAAGAAGTTCCTTGTAGTAAACGTGTAAGTGCCTCCCAATTACCTGACCCTGTATCTTTTCTTAATGCAAAATCTACAGGAAACCCACTTCTAAATTTAGGATCAACACCGTCACCTGTAGAACCTGCGTTGTCTACTTCAAACACTTGACTAGAACTAGTAGGTGCAGCTAGTGAGCCACGTCTGATTACCATGTATATGTACTCAGAGCCAGAATGGTTTGTTAATGTCCAATCTCTTCTGTTTTTCCATCCAGTAGGTCTTAAATCAAACCACTCAGACGTATCAAATTCTTGGCTAGAAGTATTCCATTCTAAATAAGCATCATTATCATTAGCTGTTATTCCCCTCATATTGTCGAGTACAAACCAACCTGCCGAACCACCAGTTGCCCTTTTTATCATTACAAATTGAGGCTCAAAACCTACATTTATCTCAGGGCCATCAGTAGAACCATTCCCAGTATAACTTCCACATTTAATAATATCTTGGTCACCCGATGGGCCAAACTCTCCATCACCGTCATTATGTGCGAATATATACGCAACATAACTATCCCCATTTTGGTTGGTTAATGTTCCATTTTCAACGTCAAAACTTGTTGACGAGACGTTTATTATTGCTGCGGTATTTGAAACAGCAGCAGTTGTATTAAGATATAACGTTTTGTTAGCATCTAATGACCTATGAAAACAAGTCCAATTATCTCCGCTACGGCTACGGTTTTTGATAATAATAAAACCAACAGTAGTGCCTAAATTATGAGAGATCGTTTGATAGGAACTGCCATCCCCAGTATACGTCACAACATCAAAAAATTTAGGGGCTTTGCGAAATGTCCAAGAGACGTATTCTCTATTATCTCTATTAAATCTATCAGAGTTACTGTCACTACCAAGAGTATAACCATCAGAATTAAAGGAAGTTAATGTTAATGCATCCGTAGTTTCTGCGTCTGTACTTTCAGATATTAAATATTTTGTTACGCCTCTCTCAGTATCTACAAGTGCATGTCCATTTGAGTGACTTCTTGATTTACTCCAAACCAATCCACCTTCGTTACTAAGGTCAATGCCATTGGTAATTGTTTTTGGGTTATTGGTTCCCTCATACAAAAACGTGCTATAAACATCATCTACATCTAAACTTGCACCTGAACCTTGATTTCCAGACTGACCCATTATCATTTTACTAAGTGACATTATGCTACTCCTGTTAAAGCTTTTTTACCGAAGTATGTAGTGCCACCATCTACTGTTATAAATGTGTACAAATCTGTTGCTCCTGATGCTGTATTAGCAGGAGCACTGCCACCCTCCCACTTTATAGATGTAGGCCATGTAATTGCATAATCTCCTGAAGTTGTTACTTCTAAAGCAAAAGAGTAGGCTTTACCTGTAGCAGGTGGATTTGAAAAAGATGCTGTTGTTGCTGATCCTAACGAAAGTGTAAAATAACTTCCTTGACTTAAATCTATAGTCGCAATACCTGCAGACACAAAAAGATAGGCATTAAGATTACCCATACCTGTACCTGTTCTATTTTCAAACCAAGTCCAAGTAGGGTTACTTGGTAATGTTACTTCTGGTCCTCTAAGAAGAAAGTCATAAGCTGAACTGTTAGCAGGGTTTGTAGTTTCAAAATATAAATAAAAACCAACACCAGCCCCATTACCATCTGCATCTGTGGTAGCTCCTGTACCATTAGAAGGAGTTCCTCCTGAGTCTCTAAGAACTCTTCCTGAAGTTGAACCTGTTGAAACATTAGTAAAACTTGCAGAATCATAACTTCCTATAGCTGTGTCTGTAGTGGTAGTTTGCCAACCTGTAGCATTACTGTTAAAATTATAAGTTTCATTACCTACAACAATATTATCTAATTGCAGGTCTGCTGTAAATACACTTGAGATCATATCGTAGTGATACACTGGTCTTACGGTAGCCCCACCATATGTAGAAATATCTGTTGTTTTTTGTACCCAACTACTATTATTACCAGTAGTTTGCAAAATAAGAGACGACATCCCTGCACTTATAACGGTAGCAGCAGATTTACTTTGCAAATATCTTTTAGATAACAATCCATTTTTTATTTTAAAGTTAGTCGTAGCCATATACTTTCACTCTCCAGTATTAGCTTAAATTGTGACCAGTTAATACACCAATATAAGTTGTACCACCGTCATCTGTCGTAAATGTTAGCGTATCTATTTCACCATTTCCAGGTGCAACAGGTGCTGTACCACCCTCATACTTTACTGAGTTAGGCCACGTAATTGCTGCTGAAGATCCACCAGTAAGTTTCATTTGAAATGTTTGTACTGCACCTGGATTATTAAATGTGTAAGTAACAGCACCTGCAGGTGTATCTGTAAAAAAATTACCTGAAGATAAATCAACAGCGTTGTTTGATATAGTGCCAATAGTAACTTTACTATCTTTACCAATTTCTACATCTTTACTTACAACAAAGTCTTTATCGTTAGCCATTACTTAGCTCCATCTATTGCATGAGATGCAAGGTAAGTAGTACCACCATCTGTTGTATCAAATGTAACTATATCTGTCTCACCTGTAGCAGGAGAAGTAGGGGCTGTACCTCCTGAAAATTTTATACTGCTATTGTATGTTATAGTAAAATCACTTGCAGCAGAATACTCAAAAAAATCATCTGTATTAAAACCTATTACATAAAATCTTTTATCACTGTCAGCTAATCCAATACCTTTTATAAATTTTTCATCTGTCATACTAGCTGTACTGTTAGAAAGAGATATAGAAGAAATTTCGTATGGAGTACTTAATTCATATAGATATATTACAGCAGTATTACTTTCACTACCTGCAACAAGCATTTTAGTTCCATCTTCAGATAAGACTAATGCTCCAGCGTCATCAGTTGAATTACTATGCGTTTTTACTTTAAAATTTAAATTACCAAAACTTTGTTGAGTAGCAGTAGAAATATCATAACCTGTTGTTAAATTAAACTGATAAAAACCACTACTTGATGTATTTTCTTTAAAAGCGTATAAACGAGTTCCATTATTACCAAAATGTAAACTTGTAGAGCTACCGCCTGAAATAGTTAATGTTTCATCTGCACCACTATCTGAATTACCTATTGACGAAAGATCATATGCTGATGAAAGATTAAACTGTCTAATTTGACTTCCATTATTTTCATAAAATTTTGTACCGTCATCATTAAATGCGATTCCAAAAATTGTTGAGCTACTAGGGGTAACTGGATTAGAAGCTACATTAGTCCAAGTAGAAAGATCAAAAGCAGTTGAAAGAGTAGCGTGGTATGTGTCTCTATTTCCTGATAAGTGATAAAAAATTTTAGTTCCGTCTGGTTTCCAAACAAAACAAGTAGGATTACTTGAAAATGCGTTAGGACCATTACTGCCTTCAGCAGAGGCTGTTTTACCATTTGCTATAGCTGTTATATCAGCCGTAGTTCCTGCACCATTAATTAATAAAGTAGCACCAGAATTTGTACCTGATGCTGCAGGGTTAGTTAAATCTACTCTACTACTGGATGTTGGTGTTAAATTAAAAACTGAACCAGTAGATAAATCTAAGCTGTTTATATTAACTGATGTAGAGTATTGAAATACTTTCCCAACACTATTACCTGTAACATACATTTTTGTACCATCAGCACTAAATGTTAAAGCTTTATTTTGAGATGTATCTTCTGTAAGTTGATGAGATATATTTGAGTAAGATGCAGTACTTAAATTAAAAGCTGTTGATAAGTTGTATTGAAAAATAAATTCAGTGTTATCTAAAACAAATAATTTAGTTCCATCGTTATTAAAAGTTATACTAAATGCTGCACTTGATTGACTACTAATATCTAAAGAAACGCTATCATAAGAGGCTGTCGAGACATCAAAAGCAGAACTTAATGAGTATTGAAATATTTCATCATTTATAAGTCCTCCAATGTACATTTTTGTACCGTCAGAACTAAATGTTAAACCACAAATATTTGTATCCTGTGCTTGAGCAAAACTTTTATTAGCATAACTAGCTGTTGAAACATCAAAGGCTGAAGTCATATTATATTGAAATATATCTTCTGTTTGCCTATCTGATATAAAAAAAGATGTTCCATCAGGTTTAAAATGAAGATCAGAGGGTTGATTTGTTTGAGAACTTAAAGAAAAACTGTCTGTAAAAGAAGCTGTTGAAACATCAAAGGCTGTACTTAAAGCATACTCATTTATGTCATCTCCAGAGCCAACGTCAATTACAAACATTTTTGTACCGTCAGTATTTAAAGCTATACCATGCTCAATCTCAATCTGACTTGATGTTGTAAAAGATTTATTAGAAAAAGACGTATTAGCTAAATCAAAAGAAGTAGCACTAGAAGAGATAGTACCCAGAGCTTCAAGATACCTTTTGGGTTTTATACTTGTACCTACTTTAAAGTCTTTATCGTTTGCCACGCTTCACTCTCCACTTGGCTTTTTATTATGCTAATACAACTGCATTGACTGAGAAGTTAGTTGCATTTGACGATGCTGCTGTTGCAAGCAATCTTACGTTACCACTGTTTATATCTACATCATAACTAGCCATAGCAGTTGCAGTGTTTACTTCACCGTACTGTGTAGCTACTGCTGTTGATCCATCGTGTGTTACAAGTAGTTTTGTTATTGTTCTTTCTGTAGCAACCGTATCTGTAGCTACAACAGTAATCTCAATACCTAATGATGAAGAAGCTGTGTAGGTTGCAATAGCTGTTTGTGCAGTGCTTGATGTAGAAGCTGTTTGTGAATCTCCACCGCCACCGATAGCACCCCAAGCACCTCCTGCATAACCTTCAAATGCATCATCATCACTGTTGTACCTAAACATACCATTAGCAGCAGAACTTGTTCTTTGTGCTGTAGTTCCTACAGGTACTTTAAAAGATCCAGTTAAAGAAGATGTGAGATCTGTTGTAGTTAAATCTAAACGTTCATTACCGCCTACATAAAACTCCATTTTATTACTAGTTTTGTTACCTGTAATTGCAGGTCTAGAAGAACCGCCTCCCCAACCGATAAACTGGTCATTATCTATATCCATACCTGCACTAAAAGTTTGCTGTGCTGTAAAGTCTTGAGCACTTGAAAGTAATGCTACTGTGCCTGTAGCATCTGGTATTGTAATTGTTCTATCAGCAGTTGGGTTTGTAAAACTAACTGTAGTTTCGTTATCATCTGCACTAGAACCCTCTACAGTAAAACCTGAGTCATTAAGGTGAAGACCAGTTACAACAGGAGATGTAAGGGTTTTATTTGTTAGAGTTTTAGTTGTTCCTGCAAAGTAAGTATCAAGCAAATCTACATCACGATAACCTATTTCATTACCGTTATCAAACATTAGTATAGCATCATTGTTAGCTATAGCTGTACTTGTATCAACACTTACTGCACTAAAATCTGCCACTGCGTTAAGCTCTGCACCTGTGGCGTTAAGACCTGTAACATTGTTAGCAGAACCTGCTACTGAGTCTACGTAAGCTTTTACAGATTGTTGAGTAGGAATAAGTGTAGCACTGTTGGATGCCATGTTGTCTTCATCAACAAAAGCAGTTACAGTAATTGCACCGTCAGATAAACTACCGTAAGTTATAGTGCCTGTTGTAGTAATTGCACTAGAGCCGTTGTCTATAGCCCCAAAACCACTTGTTATGCTACCTGCATTAAGAGCACCTACCGTTGTTACGTTGCTAAGGGTGTCTAAAGCCCCTTCAAAATATGTCTCAAAATCAGTAAGGGCTACTTGAACCATAGTGCCATCATCATTAACAACAACTCTATCTGCATCTGCAAGTGTAGTTGACGTAGCAGAAGTGTCACCATCCATAATATTTAATTCAGTAGCAGTAGAATTTACCCCTGTTAAATCTGTAGGGGCAATAGATATATTAGCAGTACCATCAAAAGATTGACCTGCTATAGTTCTGGTATTTGCTAATGCTGTAGCAGTTGAAGCATTTCCTGTAACAGCACCCTCAAGATTGGCTACAATTGTTCCTGCAGTACCTGAAAAAACCTCACTATTATTTGTTGCATCTGGTATAAATGTAAATTTACCTGCACTGTCATCAAAACCAAAAAATCCTACTTTAGCAGCAGAACCTGTATGGTATCTAAATTCTATACCACGATCTTTGTTGTCATCTGATCCAGGTGCTGTATCACCTCCAATAGTAAAAACAGGATCATCTATTGTAACAGTTGTAGTATTTACCGTAGTGGTTGTACCATTAACAGTTAAGTCTCCTGTAACAATTAAGTCTTGACTCATAGTAACGTTACCACCAGAAGCAATGGCTATTGCATCTGTGTCACTAGCTGAACCTATATTACCACCGTCAGATATTATAATGTTACCACCAGTAATATTTCCTGTAGTGGTAATTGTACTAGAACCAGTATCAATACTACCAAAACCAGATGTAATAGAGCCAGAATTAAGAGCACCTGTAGTAGTAAGATTCGATAATGATGTAATAGAACTTCCTACATAAGTAGAGATAGCTGTAGCTGCAACCTGTTTCATTGTGCCATCATCGTTTACTACAAAACGATCTGCATCTGCTAAAGTTACTGAACTAGCTGAAGTGTCACCGTCTAATATGTTTAATTCAGCAGTTGTTACATTTACACCATCTAATTTATTTAGTTCTGCTGCACTAGCTGTTACTACAACACCGCCAAGTGCAAGGCCGTTTGTACCGTCATGAGAAGCTATATCAAAGTTAAAAGAACCATCAGCAAATGTAGTATTGCCTGTAATAGTAATAGTAGAGTCATCTGCACTAATACTATCTAGAGCAATATCTCCAACATTAGTAATGTTATTGTCACCAAAAGATGTAGCAGGTAATGTGGTAGTTCCTGTAGCTGTAAAGTTAGCAACAGTTGTTTGACCTGTAACATCTAACGTACCTGCTATTGCAGTGTTACCACTTGTATCTGCGACAGTAAACTTGTTGGTGTCCATAGTAAGACCACCATTAAGAGCAGTAGCACCTGTTACTGTAAGTGAGTTTAATGTGGCTAAATCAGAAGAGCCTATTGTAGTAAAACTACCTGCAGCAGCAGTACTACCACCTATAGTTGAACCATCAATTGTACCACCGTCAATATCAGCAGTATCGGCTACAAGAGCATCTATGTTTGCTGTGCCATTTATATGTAAGTTACGCCACTCAGCACCTACAGCACCAAGGTCATGTGTGTCATCAGCAGAAGGAATAAGAGGAGAGGCAACGTCAGCAGTTACAGTAACAGTATCTGTAGCCGCATCACCAAGAGTGGTGTTTCCGTTTACAGTAAGGTTGCCAGTAATGGTAGCATTTTCGTGTATTTGTACAGTGTCTATATAGCCTATGCCATCTACATATAAATCTTTAAACTCTAAACTAGATGTACCAAGGTCTATATCGTTATCAGTTACAGGAACAATAGCACCATCTTGTATTCGTAATTGCTCTACTGCAGCAGACGATACCTCACTAAAAAATCCTATGCGATTGTTAGATGTATCTATTACTACTTTGTTTAACGCATCAGTGTCAGCTATAAGAGGTACATATGCACCTTCAGTAGAGCTACCATCGTGTTTGTGTCCACCCGATAAAGCAAACGCATCTCTTATTGCGTTATATTCTGCATTTACTGGTGCAGCTTTAATAACCGCATTAGCGATAATATCGGCTGCTGATTGTCTTGAATAACCTGCCATGTTATAACCTGTCTCCTACTCCAAATGTAATCACTAGACCCTGTATACTGTGTGATGCACTGGAATCATTAGTAACGAATTTAAAAGATGCGGATTTGCCTGATCCTGATATATTAGTTCTTTGAACTGGCGATGGATTACCATCAAATATTGCAGTGCTGTTATAAAGTGCTTCATTAAAAAATGCTGCAGCTCCCGTTGTAGATAAATTAAAGTTAGTTGGATTTAGTGTATCTACGTCTTCATAGTCATACACTGCTGACATTACTATTGAGTTATCACCTTCGGATCGTAAATACGTAGCTACATTATAAAATATTTTTCTTTGTTCTGGATCTTGCATATGAAAGAATGGTGTTTGAAAAACACTAAATATAGGATCTCCTGCAAAACTATTACCGCTTTCTTGTTGCTGCACTTTACCATCTGAAGTGCCATGTAATACAAATTCATTTTGACCTATATAACCACTAGCTGCACAAGTAGCCGTAATTCCTAACATTTGACTATATTCAAACTGCAATCCATTTGGTGTTTGTCTAAATCCACCTATAATACCTTGAGTATCACTACCTGAAAAAAAGTATCTAAATTGTGTTTTTTGTCTAATTACTACTGCATTTAAACCTTCAAGATCAATATCAAAAATAATATCTGTAAAAATAGATTGAATATTTTTAGATACAGTTTCTAAATTAACATCACCAATTTTTGCTGTACCTGCAATAGGACGTAGACCATCTTGAGATAAAAATAATAGATCACCACCAATTTCTATAACACTATCTGTAGCTAAACAACCAAGATCATCTGTAACAGTCTGTACTGCAAAATTAGCTAGTGCAGTACCTGATAGTTTTTTAATATTAGTAGAGCCAAATATAAACAGCTCGTTTCTAAATGATTTAATTGCAACTATAGGAAAACCTACATTTATTACACCTGCTCCGTTACCTGACGCAAAATCTGTTTCTGCTAATGGAGCACTAAAAAATAATTTAGTTGGATGTGCAGGATCACCTGCTAAAAATAAGTGGTTTTGAAATATCGCAGAAAACTTAGGATCTGTTGGTGCATCTGAGTGTGTAATCTGCGTGTATGTTGAACCATCATAAGTAGCTGCAGGATTTATACCATCTGTTAAAACAACTTTTGGCGATCCAAAATTATATTTAGAAAATCTAACTTTACTAACACCTACCATAGTAGGTGAACCAGAGGTAGTTACAGCATCCCAAGAACTTGTAGAATTATTCCATTTATGTAAATAATTATTACCTGAAGAAGGTTTTCTACAAGCAAGTATACCATCATTAATACCGTCTGCTACAAAAACGCCTAATACACTTCCTGTGCCTGTAACCGTGCCATAGTTATTAGCAAATCCATTTATCTTTCTATAACCACCAGTAACAGCAGGTTCATAATTAATAAGTGCAGTAGCAGATCCAGGTTGATTTTCACCCTGAGATAGCACATCCCTACTAGTATTTAGTCCACCTTGACAGAAGACTTTAAATGAGGCTAAATTTTCTGGCATTATATGATACTACTAATAGTGTTACTAAATGTTTTATTTCTTTGTATTACTGTAGATCTAACATCAAGTGGATCATCCATAAGTATGCGTCTCATAGATCGTATACCATCTTGAAAGTTTTGTTGATGTATGGCGGCACTTTGATCATTAGATCTAAATCTCATCATGTACATCATAGCACCGTCAATAACAACGTGGTTAAATCTATCAGGTATTACAGATGTATCATTAAAAGCAGACAGATCAGCAGGAAATGAAAAGTACACATATTCTATTTCATAGCTGTTATCTGGAACGGGTGTTACACCAAACTTTGCTTCTAACGTTTGATATACACGTTCTGGTGCTGATATACCAGATCCAGAATCACCTTCATCATCTAATCCACGAAATCTTTGAGTATACTCTTCAAAAGATATTGTAGGAAGAAAACTGGGTGTATTATTTGCAGACCCTAGTTTTTTTAAATAAAAAGTATCCCAGTCTACAGAAGCAAAATCAGCAGGAAAAGCATACTGCCTAGTACCTGCTGCCAATGTTTGTGTATTAGTTGTTTTTAAAAATGGAAACTCTTGTCCTGTCTGTACTATATTTCTAATAGAGTTATTAATAGCGTCTTTAGCCAGTGCTTGAACGTTACGTACCGTAGTAAAGCCATCACCTGCTGTATCTAATGTAACTTCGTTTAGACGAACAAGAAGTTGATTTACGAGTGTTATATAAGTTGCCATAAATAACTACCTTATTTTATTAAAAATCTACGCAATATTCCATTTGAGTAATTTTTAAAACTGTATCTTTATCTTGCCATTTAGGTACAAATACACATTCTATTTGTGTATATCCATTTTCTTTTGCGTAATTAAATCTATTATTACCTATTGCACAACGATAAATAAAATTTGTGTTTACTCTTTTCATGGGATCTTGTCTATTTGGTTGATCTTCAAAATACTTTAAAAAAGTTTTTTGTGTCCACACTATCGGAGGCCAAAGCATCCCTTTATTATCTATGCTATTTTTTATAGCTTCTAAAAATTTTAAATCTCTTTTAGCAGCTTCATCTAATTCCCAATATACTTCATCTAAATTAAAAACACGTATGTCCCATTCTGTATGTTTATTTTTAGCTGTAAGTATCATATCAGTAAGTTAAAGGGGCAAGTTGCCCTGCCCCTTAAGTTAGTTATGCGAGTGTATCACGATCTACTTCTTGAGCAGTACCGTCTTTACCCATGTCTGTACAGTCCATCATAACTGCCCAGATGCGCAACTTACCTGTAGTAACTGCACCACCAGATAGTGTAGCAATTGTTAGGTCAATGTTGTCATCCGCAGTAGTCATCAATGGTTGATATGCTGCTGCATTTTGAGCAACAACTCCTGCTGCAGATGTTCCATCAAATCCATCTACAAAACAATCGGCATCTGCCCCTGTTCCTAGATCTAGAGTTAATGTAGAACCATCAGACTGAGTATCAACTTCGATACCTGCATTAATGATCATAGTTCCTTTTTTGACAGCAATTACTGGAATAACATCAGAAGCTGCAAGAGCAGAACCTTTGTCAGACAAAGCAGTTGCAAGATTCAAAACAGTTTGAACCATGTAGGGTTTTCTACCTGGGTTGCTATTCACTCCCCGAGCAGATTGAAGTGTATTATCACCTAAAGCCATAATTCAATCTCCCCTTACGCTGCGTTATATTTAGCAGTTGCGATTGCTTCTGGACGAAGAATCTTTCTGCCGTATAGGTGCATACCACGAACAATGTCTGCAAATGAGTCAGGGTCACGATATGTTTCAGTCTTACTGATCTGCTCTGCAGTTGCAACAGCAGAATCATGACCTGCAACAATCACACCAAAGTTAGCATTCTGGTTTGCAGAACCTGAAGTTCCTGAACCTGTACCTACGTGAGGAAGGTTTGAAGAAACATACATTCTAAAACCATGCATGTTGTTTAGCACTAGGCCGTTGCGTAGAGCACCTGATTCACCGTAATCAGCATTTAAGAATCGAGAATCCTCATCTGCTAAGATTTCCATAAATACTGGATCTACAACTAGCCATCTGCCTTGTGAATCAACTTGTTGTTGGTCCAACAAACGTTTCATACGATTTATAATCATCGCAGGGGAAACAGTTGCTGTTGGCAACGCAGTTGCACCTGGTAGACGTGCTGCTACAGGAATTGAGTGATCTCCTGCAGAAGTTGTTGTGATGTTACCGAAGTCACCTTTCTTCAGTTTCATTGAAGAAAGCAGTTCGTCTGAACCTGCGCTTGCTACAGCTTTTGTACCATTTACTTGGTC
>CEUT01000489.1_pt1 | contig 22809 bp, 28 predicted proteins | sample 531401 | NCBI WGS metagenome assembly CEUT01 (sample SAMEA2622821, study PRJEB7988) | marine metagenome | biome: marine biome (ENVO:00000447); feature: surface water layer (ENVO:00002042); material: "saline water (ENVO:00002010), including plankton (ENVO:xxxxxxxx)" | depth 5 m | reverse complement strand
ATGACAAAAGTATTTGACGCAACAAAATTTAGAAAAAGCATAACAAAATCTATACAGGGTCTTGGTATTGGATTCAGTGATCCAACAGACTGGATATCTACAGGCAACTACGCATTAAATTATCTTGTATCTGGAGATTTCAATAAGGGGATTCCATTAGGAAAAGTATCGGTGCTGGCAGGAGAAAGCGGTGCCGGCAAATCATATATAGCGTCTGGAAATATAATTAAAAATGCACAAGATCAAGGAATATTTGTAATCTTAATTGATTCAGAAAACGCCCTAGATGAGACATGGTTACAGGCACTCAAAGTAGACACATCTGAGGACAAGTTGTTGAAGTTGAGCTTATCCATGATAGATGATGTTGCCAAAACAGTATCTGAGTTTATGAAAAGTTACAAGGACGAACATGCAGAAAATAAAGAAGGAGCACCTAAAGTTCTATTTGTCATAGACAGTTTGGGTATGCTATTGACTCCAACAGATGTAGATCAGTTTGAAAAAGGTGAAATGAAAGGTGATTTAGGAAGAAAGCCTAAGGCATTGACCGCCTTAGTGAGAAACTGCGTGAATATGTTTGGCAGTTGGAATGTTGGACTAATTGCAACGAATCATACCTATGCATCACAAGACATGTTTGATCCAGATGATAAGATATCAGGAGGACAAGGTTTCATATATGCAAGTTCAATTGTTATTGCAATGAAAAAACTGAAACTGAAAGAAGATGAGAAGGGAAATAAAGTCACAGATGTAAGAGGAATAAGAGCCGCTTGTAAAGTAATGAAAACAAGATATGCCAAACCATTTGAAAGTGTACAAGTGAAAATTCCATACGATACAGGCATGGATCCATACAGTGGACTTGTAGATCTATTTGAGAAGAAAGGACTATTAGTGCAGACAGGTAACAGACTCAAATATGTTGATGCTACAGGAAAAGAACATATAGAGTTTAGAAAAGCATGGGTCGGCGATAAATTAGATATGATTATGAGAGACTTTGAAACCGAGGGCACCCAACAAGATGATTGATTTTACAAATGAAGACATAGAACGTCTATGGAACTCAATCGTGCATTACGTGCCTGAGAGATCTAAACTTGACGCCGCAATCGATTTTATCAAAAGTCTTGAGGACATAGGTGTAGATCATGATGAAATTAAGGCATCTGCTGAGTTTGATCCAAAACTAGAAGAAGCAATAAACACTGTGTTTGAGGAGGAAGAAGAGTCAGACGGATATGGCGAGGATGACTAATGAAAGCAGGTGTAATCAATGATTGTATTGACAATAACACACTGAAACTTATCGCAGATACGCTAAGATCAAAACAGGAGCCATTTTCCACCGAACATTCAGTGACTTGGCCTTCGAATAGGACAACAAAATTTTTTCCCATACTGGAAGCAAAAATATATCCATTGTTGAAAGATTACTTTGAGCCAATGGAGATAGCAATTATAAACTATACAGAGTGTATGAAACCTTTTGGCTTACACTTCGATGATTGGCAAACTTATGAAATGGGACCGGCACACATGTCTATATTGCTACCCATATCAGAAAATGATATTAAAACATATGTGTTCGATGAAAAAATTGAATACCAAAAAGATATGTCGAGAAAGAATAAAATTCATGTAAATGAATATTTCAAAGATCATCCAATAGGTGATAGTTGTTTTAGGCCTGGCATGGAACATATGAACACTTATGGTGATAAAGATATACTTAGAAAAGTCAAACTATTAAAAGAACTGGCATGGAAGAAAAATAGTGCAATATACTGGGACAGTAATCTATTGCATGGAGGGTCTAACATAAACGAAAAAAAATTTATAATAATGCACACAATACGTAAGACGGAGAAATGATGATCAATTGGTACAACGAAGTAAGTAGAAATTTAAACAAAATTCCAGATTGCATAGCATATTTTGATAAAGAGTTACTGGAGGCAAAAAAACAATGTAAAATATATGGCAACTTGGAAAGGGCAAGTGCCGCTTTGCCGGGAATAGTAGAGGAAAGATTTGGACAACTACAACAACTCGAGGCTATACTTGAATATTTGAATATCGAATTGAGAAGATTACGGTCAAAGACTTTTCGAAAATATTTAGAAAACTACAACAGAGCTTTGTCTAGTAGAGATGCTGAAAAATATGTCGACGGTGAGGATGATGTAGTAGATATGGACAAAATAATAAATGATTTTGCATTAATGAGAAATCAGTGGTTAGGCATAACCAAAGGGTTAGACCAGAAACAATGGCAAATTACAAACATTGTCAAATTGCGTGTCGCAGGAATGGAAGATGCCGATATCAAATAGAATCATACTAACAGACGTAGACGGGGTGCTCTTAGAATGGGAAAATCATTTTACACAATGGATGCTTCAAAGATCCTATTACAATGATAAGAACGAAAGAGTGTACCCATACAAATTATTATCTAACAAACAAAATACCTACGAAATGGCCGAAAGGTTTGGACTTAGCATACCACAAATACGCAAAGAGATCAGAGAGTTTAATAAAAGTGCATGGATGGCCACACAATGTCCAATGGAAGACTCACAAACTTGGGTAAAATTACTTGCGGCCGAAGGTTGGACCTTTATACCCATCACATCACAGACATCAGACATACCTGCTCAGACAGTTAGAAAGAAAAGATTAGGAGAGTTGTTTGGAGATCATATTTTTACAAATTACCATATTTTAGAAACTGGTGCTGACAAAGACAGTGCGTTAGCAGAGTTTCACGGCACTGGGCTATATTGGGTCGAGGACAAGCCAAAAAACGCTGTAGCCGGGCTCAAATACGGTTTAAAGCCTATTTTAATCGACCATCCTTACAATCAAGACTTTGTTCATCCTGATATCATACGTGTAAGTAATTGGAAACAAGTACATAAATTATTATCTGGGAGAAAATGAAAATTTACGTTGGACATGATAGTAGAGAAGACATAGCATATCAAGTATGTGAACACAGTATCAAACGAAGAGATCCTTCAGCAGAAGTAATACCACTCAAACAAAAACAAATGCGAGATACAGGATTATACACACGTCCTGTGGACAAACTTGCATCGACAGAATTTACATTTACTAGATTTTTTGTGCCGTACATGAATGATTTCAAAGGTTGGGCAGTGTTTTGCGATTGTGATTTTTTATGGAAAATTCCAAGTCATGATCTAGTAAAATATTGTGACCCGTCTAAAGCAGTGATATGTGTACAACATGATTACACACCAAAAGAAACAACAAAAATGGATGGCCAGGTGCAAACAGTTTATCCAAGAAAAAATTGGTCAAGCATGGTGATTTGGAACTGCGAACATCCAAAAAATAAAATACTTACACCAGATCTTTTAAATGAAGAGTCTCCAAAATTCTTACATAGATTTAGTTGGTTGGAAGATAACGAAATAGGATCTCTGCCACTTGAGTATAACTGGCTCGTTGGATGGTATAAGGAACCAAATGATGGCACGCCAAAAATACTTCATTACACAGAAGGAGGTCCGTGGTTTGACGGATACCGTGATTGTGAATACGCAGACGATTGGAAAAAAGAGCTAATTAATCTTTTCAGTGCTTAATCATGCACTGGGAAAAACTTAAAAAAATACACTACCACAAAGACGAGGTCGAATACATTACCTCAAGTAGCATTTTTGATATTCAAGAATATAACAAATTATATGAAAATTCAAATAATTTAGAACATCAGGTATGGCAGGATTTCGATAAAAAATATAAAATTGGTTATGAATTCAAACAAGATGTTACTGATATAGATTTTAACAAAGAAATTATAGCATTATGGTTTTTTAGAGAAAGGTCGGATCGAAATAGCCAACCACAACTTAATCTGAAAGGTAAGTTAATACCATATTATCAAAACACATTTCTTTTAACAGACTGTAAGGATATAAAAATAGTAGAACAAAAAAAGAAGTATATTAGGCGACCAATGGTACAACTTGATGTAAGTAAAAAAAAGTATAACGAAATAATTGAAAGACTAAAATAATGGAAGGATCAAGATTTGTAAGTAAATGCCTGGCATCTCCAGTAGAAATAGATCCATGGCCTCATCAAATCATTGAAGACACCCTTACGCCCGACACTTTCGAAAAATTAAAATTGCAATGCAAAGAAAAACTTAATTTCCAAACCAACAAATTAGTGCATATCCATCCAAAAGATTATCATGAATACGGCATTGATTTTTACGACGAAACCGTTGATATTTGTAAAAATTTATTGAACAACAGTAATCAATTGCACAAAATTTATCCAGAATATAGACAATATGAAAAATTAGGGGTCAATGCACATATAAGTATCACTCCACCGTTACCTTATAAATTTTATATTCATCAAGAAGGCCTCGAAAAAACCTGGAGTGCAGTTACATATATTACTCCAGAACAAAATGTTGGCACAAAAATGTACACTAAACAGCATGAAGATGCATTTGTAAAGGAAGCACAATGGAGGCCTAATTCAACATTTATATTCTGTGGAACTCAAGGGAAAACCTGGCATAGTTATGAAAGTAATCAAAATACAAACAGGATCACTTTCAATCTTTTCATAATGAAATACAGAGAACAAAAATGTTTTTACAGTGACTGATGAAGATCTAAATCTTCCTTATACAATTTCTCCCACTCTTTTCTAATCTCATTATCAAGGCAATCCTTAATTAATGGAGGTGTATACTTGTGCCTACTTTGTTCTCTAAAATTAATATCAAAATTTACCATATGCAAATGTGTTTCAATATACTTTATTAGTTTATTCCAATCTGATTCATACTTGAATAGTGATACATCTTTATTGATAAATTTGTGCTGAGGTAAGAAATGATTAAAATATCGTTTATGGTCAAGAGCAAGAAATTTTTGTTCTAGCCAACTGTTTATTATCTTCCAATGGAATGTGCTAGTTGTCCACACAAATTCACTGACTGTCCTATGCCATGGATCACGCACCATTGCAAAAGCAGGAACCTTACCAAGGTCAAAAAAAAACTTTGTATGATCAATGTCCATGTGCTGTGGTGGTACATGTCCACATTGTGGCGTAGGCTTCTTACTAATAAATGATACCAATCCGCCGTAATATTCCACTGCTTTCTTTACTGACGTGCCGCCTGTTTTAGGTATATGTATATGCAACAATGTGTCTTTGTAATGTCTATAAAGAGGCATCAAATATTTCCTTTGCTTTAGATAACATGTCATAATCATGTTTGAATTTTTGTTGTCCCATTGCATGTCCAAAGTAACAATTTGTTCCGTTTTTTTTATTATACCGCCAATCCATCCGATCGACTTCTACTTGTGACTCGAGCATCGCATATATCAGTTGTTCATTATCGTCACCTGCTAGGACCTTGTAATCTAGAAAAGATTTCATTACATCTACACAATTTTTGTTAAGCATAAAAACTCCGGCATTGAATCTATTTTGTTGCAAAATGCTAGGTGTAAATTTTTCAAGGCAAGTGCCTTTGGATCTTTCTTCATGGTATTGTAAACTATTTTTTCTAGCGATCCGATCAAATACTGGCTTGAAAGCGTCCATCGAAGGGTGTTCAAGAAATACATTTGGAGAATTAGGCCAAACAATTACATCAGTGTCGAGGTAAAGTATATGATCGTAAGTTGTCCACCAATCATCATTAAAAAATAAGTCGAATCTTTCAAAGGTTGGATGTATAAAATTTATTTTTGACTCGGTTACTAACTGGTAATCAGCATTAATTCTTTCTGCGTATTTTTTTACTGACACTGTAGAATATTTGTAAAGTTCCTCATTTACACCGATCTGGTTATAGGTAGGATCTTTGTATCCGTCTGTTGGAACAAAAAATTGTATTATTAGATTCTTACTCATTTTGTAAAGATATAGTTGTATTCTGTTTCGTTACGTCTATGCCGTGATTTTAATTTTAATCCATTCTTATTAAGTTGATCAACCAAATGATAATGCTCATCATTTATTTCAATTAAAACAGTTTTACATTTTGCAAGAGTATTGATACTTCCGTTTACGACTTGTGATTCAAATCCGTCTACATCTATCTTAACATGATCGGGCTGAGGTAAAATGTTTTTTGTCACCAATGTATCGAGATCCATTTCTGTACATCCATGATAATAATCTCCACTTTGGCCAACTTTGTTTTCTGCAACACCCTCGTGCAAATTTTTAATATTGATTTTACTCAACGCAATTCTGTCACTCAATGCTATATTAAAGGCCTGACATCGTGAGAGTGCATTTAAATTGATACTATCTAATAAATTTTTATAGTTTGCTACATGCGGTTCGAAAGCATAAACATGATTTTGTTTTACAACGGCACTGTACAAAGTATAGATGCCAATATTTGCTCCTATGTCAAAAAATATACTGTCGTTTGAAAACGTGTCAATCCATTTAATTGTTTCTGGTTCTTTTATGCGTAACCGATCTACTCTATTCTTAATATATGTGTCTTGTCCCACAACGTTCGCAAAATGTATAGGTGTTTTCGGATGAATGTAAAAAGTGAATTTTTGTGCTTCGTACTTTCTTAGTTTTGGCATTATAATATTCCTTTGTCTAATAATATTTCTACAGCAACACCGTTTCCAATTTCTTCTGGAGTAAATTGCTGATATGCTAGACTATAAAGCCAATCTTCACAACTAGTAAACATAGGACTTTCGATATCTGCTAAATTTAAATTTCCAATGTGTTTTGCGAAACTTTTCTCATGACAGAAGACAGGCTTACCATAAAGTGTTGCCTCAATCGCACTGATTGAACAACTGGTTACACAACACCATGCATCACGTAAATCTTCTTCAATAGGAACAGTTGCCACGGCAGGTCCCGAAGTTCCTTTGCCTCTAGGCTTGTTTCTCACACGTATCGGTCTATCTGTGTATCTTTTTATTTGATTAACTGTGTTTGATGTCCAATCATCTTCTTGTAGATATCCGTTGATACCTGCACTACTTGGACATACTAAGATGTGATCACCTTTCAAGTCGGGTGCCCGCAGTTTAATTCCAAAACTATCAAATCGATCAGACTTACAACCCGGAATATAGGATACGTGTATATTATTTTTACAAACCCGCCAATAGTGATTGTCTGGTCTTAGATTATTATTATCGAACCTTCCAAAATATGGAGTGTCAGTAAACCAGTAAGAGTGTTTTCGAGATTCAAGTTTTCTGACCATTTGCCTATTGTTGCCAACAAAACCCCAAAACATAGCATTATCAATGGGATCAGTTTCTAATGCATTATCTAACATTTGTATTTGATCAGGCCAAGACTTTTTTATGTTATTAAAGACTTCCCATGCCTTACTTTTTTTATTATTTAATGGTGCGTAGATTGTTAGCATCTATGTATTCCTTCAATAATTTTGCCCATTCTTGGTGTCCTTCGATTGACGGATGAGGATCATTGGGACTTACAATGTAATTTTTTTCCTGTATAAAATTTAAATGACTTGTTTCAGGCATGTAAAATCTATTCCAATCTATTGAAGTTTTAAAATCTGAAACATCTTTTAAAGTAGATTCTATATTATTAGGTAATGCATTATACATTAAATAAGGAATGTTTTTAGATCTAAAATAATTTTGTAAATTATATACATGATCTAAAAATTTTACAATAGCATCATTTTCGATATCCCAACCTTGATTGTTCCGCACAAAATTTGTATTATCAAGCGTCTTCCAGGTTCTCCAGGTAGTATCGGTGCCTGCAATTCTTCCTTTCTTCCAACCATCATCTGTAACATAATCATTTCTAAAATAACTAGACCATCCAATTAGGGCGAATATATCTTTTTTATAGAATTTTTCGATCCAATGCTTTGTGGTAAAACTAATTCTGATGTTCCCCCTACCGCCCATTGCAAGGTTAACTAAATCCATTCCGTAATCCTCAGCAAGGATTTTACTAGTGAATGTCATCACATTGTCTTTCGGACGCATTGCTAAGAAACTACAACCATTTGAAAACATTAACATAATATTATAGTATAATTATTACTGTGCAGACAGTTCAAAATATAAACGATATAAAATATTTTATTCACCAATGGGACATTATCGATGATTCATTTTCTTATGACGTTTGGTGGAGACCAACAAAAATAAAAGTAAATTACACAACAATGCCAACTTTCGTGGCAGATTTTAGTAACTGTAGTGTAAACAGTTTACCTGTGCTTGTAACCGAGGACAGGAAAATTATCACTAATCATGTATGGCCCTTAATTTCAAAGTATAGGAATAAGCCACACAAGGTTCATGATGTTTTTACGGAATGGGGTGAGCAAGTGCATATTAACATGCCACCAATCAGACAACAGTTTCACGGAACATGGAAATATGTATGGCTACCTATAGATGAATATAGTGCAGAAAATCCATGGCACATTTGGATAGACGTAATATCAAAATTTAGATTAATTGAAAAACGTTGGAGCACTAATTTTGAAAAGTACGTTTTTATTTTATCCAATCCAAGCAAGTATTTTGAAAAAGTCTGCAAAGTTTTTTTCCCAGAACTGAAATACCTAGTGATACCAAAAAACGAAACATGGCGATTTAGTCACCTAATCGTTCCTTCTATGAGTAATTACAACGATGGAATACTTTCTCCTAACATGCCAGGTTGGTTACGATATTTGGCAAATCTTGTTATTCCTGAAGAAACAGAACCAAAAAACAAAATAGTGATTACAAGAAAAGATGCCAAAAATAGAAATATAAAAAATCAACAGGATCTTTTATTGGCTCTAAAAGGTTGGAAAACTGTCACACTAGAAAATTTAACAATTGAAGAACAGGTCAAAACTTTTGCCACAGCAAGTCATATTGTTTCTCCTCATGGAGCAGGACTTACCAATTGCCTGTGGATGAGGCCAGGAACAAAAGTTTATGAATTAACTCACAAGGCCTTTTATGGCAAAAAGGTTTATCCTGTATTATCACATTGCCTGGGCCTGGAGCATCATGTTGTTCTTTGTGATGCAGAAAAAATTCAAACATCAAAACCAAAAAATAAAAAAGCAAAAGATATGGTTGATTTGAAGATTGATATACCTAAACTATTAAAAATATTAGATTAATCGTCTTTCAAATTTGAAAGATCCACTTTGACTTCTGGGAAAAGTTTTGCCAACTTACCCCATATTTTTACGCCTTTCTTATGTTTTTTGCCACCTGCACAGTGCAAAAAGTTGACTTTGTTGTAATCGTATCTCTCACCATTGTTTTTATGATTCCATTTCCATGGCATGTCAAGTAAAGGAACATTACTGTCTACGATACATGCATTTAAAAACATACCGTCATCTATCCTATCATCTGTGATGTCTTTGTATTTGCTGATCCAAGGTAACATAAATTCTGTGTTTGTTTTGTTCAACATCATCACACCTGGTTGAACAAATCTAGTTCTTATCTGTTCGCCGGTGAATCTATCCGCCAAAGGATTGACACGTTGATTGTACTTGGCACCTTTATCATCTGCTAATCTAAATTTTGGATAATAAGCAGTTTTAAGTTTTGTATCTATCTCCGGATATTCATTAAAAATATTTGGAGCATGTTCAAATGCAATGACGTCACTGTCAACATAAAGTATCTGGTTATATTTGTCCCACCAACTTCTATCCATCCAAAGATCAAATCTTTCCCAAGTTGGGTGTTTGAATCCTAACTTCGGTTCAGTGATACGTAAGTAGTCAATGTCAAATTTTTTACAATACTTCTCAAAACTGTATCTACTATATTCTTCCATTGGACTGGCATACAGATTATTAAAGTTAGGTTGGGAATATTTACTGGTATCGATGTAATATTGGATTATAAGATTTTTCATGCATGAATATTTATTAATGGTAAAAATTAAAAAAAATTTTCTCCATTTTTAAAAAATCATAACTATTAGAAATGAAAAAAATTGCCTTTGTTACAGGAATGACAGGACAAGACGGGCCGTACCTTGCAAAACATCTTATAGAAAAAGATTACAAAGTTTATGGATTGGTAAAACGTTACAGCAATCCAAATCTAGCAAATCTTCAGTACTTAGATATCGAAAACGAGGTGGATCTAATTACAGGTGACATCACAGATGATGCAAATATGAATCATCTTGTGCGTACTATACGTCCAAATGAATTTTATAACCTTGCCGCACAAAGTTTTGTTGGGGCCAGTTGGGATCTTAACAAGCAGACCAGTGAGGTCAACGCAATGGGAGTTCTAAATATATTGAATGCAATAGTTGGCCATAACCCAACCACAAAATTTTACCAAGCAAGTACAAGCGAATTATATGGCAATTCAAATGTCGACGGAATGCAAGACGAAAATACTCCGTTCCATCCTAGGTCACCTTATGGAGTGTCAAAACTTTATGCCTATTGGATGACAGTTAATTTCCGTGAAAGTTACAGCGTACATGCTTCCAATGGCGTGTTGTTTAACCATGAGTCACCTATAAGGGGTAAAGAATTTGTCACACGCAAGATTACAGACGGAGTTGCCAAGATAAAACTTGGACTGGCTAAAAAGTTGACACTAGGAAATTTAGATGCAAAAAGAGATTGGGGGTTTGCAGGCGACTTTGTTGAAGCGATGTATACCATGGTTCAACAACCTGAGCCCGGCGACTATGTAATTTGTACAGGTATTCAACACTCAATAAGAGAATTATTGACACATGCATTTGAAACCGCAGGAATTGATAATTGGGAACAATACATAGAAACAGATCCACGATTCAAACGTCCAGCAGAATTACATGCGTTACATGGATCCTACGCCAAGGCAAAAACAAAATTAGGTTGGGAACCTAAAACTTCATTCAAAGACATGATTGCTTTAATGGTGCACGAGGATATTAAACGACTGTCAAATGATTTACGTTAGTTCAACTAATAGACAACTTACAGAAAAGTATGTAGACTGGGCAGTTCATGGCCTGCCAAATGCCCAAAAATTAGAACCAACAGAAATAATAACAAAACAAGATTGTTCAAAAGCAGTAGTATTTGGTGTTCTACGAGGAACTCACCTCGTATACAAATGGGCGGAAAAAAATAATATTGATTTTTATTATATAGATAGGCCATACTGGGGCGAAACTAGAAACCCTCCTTACTTTGTTAAAATTGTTAAAAACAATCACTTGAAAAACTGGTTAGAAGAACGTCCAGACGATAGATTCAAAGCAAGTTTTCCATGGCCCATTAAACCATGGAACAAAAACGGAAAAAATATCGTAGTGTGTCCACCGTCAAATGCGATGAAAGAATTTTTCAATGTGCATAATTGGTTAGACGACACACTAAAAAAATTAAAGGCAAATACTGATAGGCCAATTATCGTAAAAAATAAAGGATATAATCCTATAATAGGTCGTGATAAAAACGGAGGATTCATTGTAACTGGTAAGGACAAAATGCCTCCAAGTCCGCCGATAGATTGGAACAGCACATATGCAATTGTTACGTATAATTCCAATATTACGTTAGAAGCAACCACTAGAGGTATTCCATGCTTCACTGACGTTCACAATGCATGTGCACCTATATCAGAAACTGATTTTACAAAAATTGAAACACCTAAATATGTTGATCGAGAACCGTTATACTATTCCATGGCATATGGACAATTCACTGCTGAAGAAATACGTAACGGCTACGCATGGAGAATATTAGATGGACGTTGAAATTTTTAGGAGAACCGTAAAAGATCGCAGACGAGGTGCCAGTTGGGATCTACTTCAATACATAGCAGAAGGCGTCAAAGTTGCAGGCGATAATCCAATCATGGTCAATGAAACAATGGTTGGTGAGTGGCGTCCAAACGAAATGGAACCTACTGCACCAATTGGTTGCATGTTCGGATATGGTGGCACAAATCAAATGCATCATACAAAAGGCAGAAGAAGAGATCTTGTAGAGAGAGCAAAGAAAAAAGGAATATACATTATCACTTTCGATGGCGGATTAATGAGTAGTTTTGGTAATGTGCATGGGCCAAACCATCATTGGCGTGTGTCTTTATATTCACCAATGAACAACGGAAATTTCCTTAGTGATAATTCTCCTCCTGATAGATGGGAAAAGTTGCGTTCGATGTTCAAAGTCAAGTATGAACCATGGCGGAAGTCCAATCCAGGAGACCCCATTATGTTTGTGTTACAACCTAAAGACAATTGGAGTATGAACGAACTAGATCCAATAGATTGGTTCAATGACGTGTATAAAAAAATACGTCCTTTGACCGATCGAAAGTTTATTGTGAGACCACATCCAAATCATGTAGTGGCGATGGAACAGAGAATGAATGAATTTCCAAAAGATGTTGAAGTGATTATTGGACAAAAGTTTTTCCAAGGAGATGAGAAAAAGTACTATAGATTCCACTACCAAGAAGCAATAACTAATTTACATGCTATTGTTACTCACAACTCTACTGCCGGCGTCGATTCTTGTATCCGTGGAATCCCTACCTTTAATACGTCAGATTTGGCCCTTTCTTGGCCTGTAGCAAACACTGATCTTACAAAAATAGAAAATCCTGAATTTCACGACAGGACTCAGTGGGTCTATGATATAGGCTATAAACTATGGAGCGAAAAAGAAATTCGAGACGGTACAGTATATAAAAGGTTCAAAGAGAAGTTAGGTCTATAATGTGTGGTATCTATGGAATAACATCTAAGGACACAAATTACATATCCAGATTTATGGATAAATGTAAACACAGAGGGCCAGACGGAAACCAAGTATGGGAAGACCCAAACAACAAGGTCACATTGGCACATAATTTGCTTTCAATTATGAGTGACCCTAAATTATCACTGCAACCTTGGAAGACACCTGCAGGCAATATTCTAATTTATAACGGCGAAATTTTTAATTTTTATGAGCTAAAAGACAAATACAAAGCACAGGGATTTGTCGATACTACCGGTACTGATACTGAATTACTTGCCTGGGGATTAGATACTCATGGTTTGAATTTTATTGAAGAGATTGACTCTATGCATGGTTTCGCATACTACAAACCAAATTCGCAGGAGATCTGGCTATCTCGAGATCACGCAGGTATTAAGCCTTTGTTTTATGCAGAAATTAAAGAAGGATTAGTGTTTGGTTCAGAATTAAAGGGTATGATTGAAAAAGTTCCTGGCTGTAATAAAATAGATATGATGTCAGTAAGTTTTATGCAGAAGACAGGCATAAACGCTTTGAGAAACACTTTCTTTTCAGGTATTAAAAAATTATTGCCCGGTGAAACAATAATTTGGGATATCACAAATAAAAGAATCAAAAATACACAAAGGCAGTACATCAAGTGTTCCAATACAAGAAAATTTAATGCAGAAGAATTTAGGCAGGAGGCTAGAAAAACTGTTGAAATGTGTAGCATAGGACAGCGTAAAATTGGAGTATTCTTAAGTGGCGGATTAGACTCAAGTCTTATTGCTTATGAATTAAAACAAATACATGGCGAAGTAAATTCATTTACAAATAAAATGTATCCAAGTGTACAGGCAGATGAAGATTATAACGAAGACGCCAAGTGTGCAGAAATTTTAGCAAAACAAAATAACTTTAATCATACCGAAGTTCCCATCACGCCGGAAATATTTTTAGATAGTTGGGATGACTCTATCTATTATATGGAGCAACCTATCTATAATCCTAGCATGAGTATGTATTGTTATACGAATAAATTTATTGCTGACAGAGGTATTGTGGTCACAATGGCAGGAGATATGGGAGACGAAATACTGACAGGCTATCCGAAGTATTGGAAAATGAAAAATCCAGAGTGGCTCGAAAAGCAAATTGGTAAAACACGATTAGAATCTTGGGATGATATCTTAAGACTTTGGTTGAAGAGGATTAAAAGGCCTTTGCGTCTAACAGAAAGTCCACTTGACGACAATGTAGTAATTGAAGAATTTAGGAAGTGTTTTAGTGATCAACTGTGGAATCCAGAGGATCCGATAGGATCTTATATGTCGTTAGATTGTGTGGCACAAGTACCTGAAGAGATGTTTAATAGAAATGACAAATATGGTATGGCATACAGCATGGAGGGACGTTTTCCATTGGCAACTAAACGTTTTATGAAATATTGTATGAGTATGCACACTAATATCAAACTAGGTAATGATAAAAATAATACAAAAATTTTAACTAAGCAGGCATACAATGGGTTACTACCAAATGAAATTATCCACAAAGGTAAGACAGGATGGACAGTGCCAGTTGGACATTGGCTTACAACCAATGTAAACCAAAGGTTAAGGAAAGTTTATACAGAAGCAATGCAAGACAAAAGCAAGTTAGATATGATAAAAGCCAGTCAGAAAGCCGGCAAGGCTCTGATACCAGCATGGATAGTTAATGATTGGATTAAAAAATATGAAATGTATTTCTAATTAAATAGGAGCAAATATGAAAATTAAAGTTCTAACATCATACAAGCCAGGCACTTGGAATCATTATGCCAAGAGGGCAGTCGAAAGTGTACTTAAATTTTGGCCCGAAGACACTATAGTGGCGGTATACCATGAAGCTCAAGACCAAGATGTGTTTGAGCATCCTAGAATAGAATGGCATGATGCACATAAAGTTCAACCAGAATTACTTAAATTTAAAGAAAGACACAAAAATGATCCTGTAGCGAATGGCGAACTACAAGAGATACCAGGAGGAGTAAGACGTCCAGAAGAATTAAAGAAAAAAGGTGGATTAGACAAGAACAAAGGTTCGTTCTTATGGAACGCTGTTAGATTTTCTAATAAGGTATTTTGTGTGACACATGCACTGAAAAACTCAGATGGATATGATTACATTATATGGCTTGATGCTGATACCTATACTTTTAGACCTATGCCAAAAAGTTTTCTTGAATCATTACTACCTAATGATACTATGATAACCTATCTTGGCAGAGAAAATCCAAATTTAAAAGACGGAGGAAAGTATCCAGAATGCGGCTTTGTCGGTTACAACATGAACAATCCAGAGATACAAAACTACTGTGCAGATTGGGAGCAAATGTACATCACTGATGAAATGTTCAAACTTCTAGAGTGGACCGACTGTTCAACTCTATGGCATCTTGCAAAAAAATATCAAAAAGAAAAAAATATAAAAGTGAACGACATAGGATATTGGAAAGGTGTCAAAGGTCATCATGTGTTCATTAACAGTGAGCTAGGACTGTACATGGATCACATGAAGGGCAATCGAAAGAACGCAGGGAAAAGTGCGAGAAACGATTTCAGACCCCAGTCATTGGAGACAACTAAGAATATGCACGATCTCGACTACTGGAAAAAAGTTTAATGAAAATAGAAGTTTGGACAGAGTACGGCCCATTAAACAGTAAAAAAATATTTGAGGCTTTTGTAAAAAGTTTAGAACAAGCAGGAGAACAAGTCTACTTGAACAAATCCGTAAATGCGGACGTGGCTGTGATATGGAGCGTTTTGTGGAGAGGTCGAATGCTTGGCTATCAAAAAGTCTGGAACGAATTTAGATCTAAAGGTAAGCCTGTAATTGTACTTGAAGTTGGAGGACTACGAAGAAATAAAAGTTTCAAGATAGGAATAAATGGAATAAATCGTGATGCCGATTTTGCTAACCAAAATTTTGATGACAAGAGATGGCCTTTATTTGAACACGAACTACGTCCATGGAATCCTACCGGAGACATGATAATAATTTGTGGACAACACGATGCATCGGAACAATGGAAAGGATTGCCTAAAATGAGTTCATGGATAGCAGAGCAAATACATGAAATAAGACGTTATACCAGTAGACCAATATTGGTAAGACCGCATCCAAGGAACCTTATACAGTTTAGAGAAAATGATTTTAAGAATGTTAAAATAAGACTTCCTAAAAGAGATTTCAGAACATATGACGATACCGATTTCAAGGCAACTCTAGAAAGGACCTGGGCAGTAGTTAATCATAGCTCTAATCCTGCCATGGAGGCAGTAATACGAGGCATACCGGTTTTTGTCTCCGAGTCAAGTTTATGCCATGATGTAGGTAATATCAAGTTAACAGATATCAACACTCCTGCTATGCCAAACAGAAAACATTGGGCTAACAAGTTGGCATACACCGAATGGTTCGAGGACGAAATAGAAAAAGGCAAACCGTGGAATAGAATTAAGAAGCGTTTGTTAGAAAGATATTTGCGATGATTGTGATAGATAGTTTTTTGGATAAATCCGATTTGGAGGATCTTAAACAAATAGTTTTAGGATCGGAATTCCCATGGTATATGAACGATGGAGTCACTCATACTGGTGACGGTCATATACAGTTCACTCATTTAATCAATAGAGATGATAAATTTACTAGTTCTTTCACATTAGGAGGCCTAGATATTTTCAAACAAAAGTTAAATTTTTCAAAGATCGTGAGAGCAAAATTCAACCTGTTGCAAAGGACAGATACAATTATTGAACACGGATTTCACACAGATATCCAAAATCCAAGTGAGGAAATAAAAACTGCAATTTTTTACCTGAACACAAATAACGGTTATACAAAATTTAAAAACGGCGATATCTTTGAATCAAAAGAAAATACATTGATAATGTTTGATTCACAACTTGAACACTGCGGCACTACCTGTACCGACAGAAAGTACAGGGCAGTATTTAATTTAAATTTTTTCAAGGAGAAAAATGAAACAGATTAATATTGGACAAAAGCCTTCTATCCAGCCAATCGAATGGAAAAAGTATAACGGCGAAACAATAATTGTTAACACAATTATTCGGAAAGGAAAGCGTATACAAGAAACTGCGTTTTATGAAGATAGAGTAAAGGCGGTACCGCGTGGTAATGCCTATTGCATAGGAAATGGACCGTCTAGAAAGAATTTTGATCTAAACACTTTGAAAGCCACCGGGCAAACTTATGGATGTAATGCCATATACAGAGATTTTATGCCTGATTTTATATTTTCTGTAGATACTAAAATGACGACAGAGATGGTAGAAAATGAGGTAGGGCGTAAGACTTTTCACTATGCTCCAGCGTTAGAAGTAAATCGTAAACAGGCAAAAGGCATGCTTCATCTGATTCCAAATAATCCTCACTGGATAAGTGGTAACCAAGCATTCTGGACAGCAGGTGTACATGGACATAAAAACATTTATCTTCTTGGATACGACTTTAGAGAGTACGGTAGGGGACAACTCAACAACATCTATCAAGGCACCCTTTGCTACGGAGAAAGACACGACGATAAAATTTTTGAAGGATGGCTTAAACAATTTAGAGACATGATTAAGATGAGACCTTACGTGAACTACACAGTGGTGCATGACAATCCACCAGACTATCTACGTCATTTACAAACAGGAACTGATCTAGGAAACAGTCGAGTAATCAATTATAAAGAGTTTGAAAAAATATTAACACCTGGTCAGGTGTAGTCCTGCATTTTTAAATTTATTTTTCCATGCAAAGAAGTTTGAATTATGATTCGAATAAGGATCTTTCACCCAAGTCATTTGGTAGAGATGCACCATTTCGTGTGCAAGTGTTTCTACAAAGTCTTTCCATTTTGGAAATTTGCAATGTAGTTCGATATAAAATTCAACATCAATGTGATACGGAATAACTCTTTGGTCAAATTTTCCTTTAGGCGTCTTTCTATTGTCCCAGTTTGCCACGCATCTGCCCCAATCCTTATGTAATTTTTTGATGTGTAACGGCACCATTGGTAATCTACTGTTGAATAATCCTCTGTTGATTATTCTAAACCAGTGATATGCCTGTTGCGGAGTTGGTCTAAAACCAACAGTATTTTTATATCTTGTCAGTGTATTTTCCAACTTTATTTTTAGTTGTTTTCTGACATTTACCTTTTTACTTGTTGTTTTTTTCATGGTTGACTATATTACCAATTATGCTATAATATACTAATAATTACCTAAAATATCATGAATAAAATGCACACAGATTTGCCAAAAACAATTAACGAAGCACTTAAAATACTAGCATATAACGATTTTTTATGGGTTGACCCTCCGCTACCGCCTATGGCGAAAACTAAACCTCATCCAAAAGACATAGAAACAGTCAAATCTCTAGCAGAAGCACAATACGCCTGGACTGAGAAACAGGCAAAATTAGCATTAGTAATTTTGAAAAGATATCTTACAAAATTTCAAGCCAACGGTATGGATATAAAGCCATTACTTGACAACCCAGAGTATGAACAAGAATTCAGAGTAATAAGTTTTGACAAAGTAATTGAAAAATACACAGATGAAGATAATATTACCAAGATTGAATTGAAATTTCCATATAATAAAAAAATTATTCAATTGATTAGATGCTTGAAAGATAAGAGACATTTTCCTGCAGGTTACAGTCAATATGACGGCGAATCTAAAAAATGGACTTTCTTGCACACAGATGTCACTGCGTATTATCTTACCCTTATTGCCGCAAGATATGATTTTAAATTTACAGACGATAGTCTATTGAAGGATTATGAAACTATAAAAGAAGAAATAATTGGACATAGGAGACCAACTGCTAGATTAGAAAACGGCAAAGTACAATTAGTCGATGCCCCCGAATCATTGAAAGAATATTGGAACGAAAATTGTTTGACACTATCAAGCCTAAAACAAGTTGACATGCTTAAAAATTTTGCCATATCTACACATGGTATTGATATTCCAACAACCAATTTGCTGGCTAAAAAAATTGCCCATAACAATTATCATAAACTTTGGATAGACTCAAACGGCTTCACTAAAAGAGATGTGATGACAGGACTAATTGAATTAGACTGCTTTCCTTTGATAATGCCTGTAAGTGGAGACATACACATGGAGGCAGACGTTAAAGACTTTTGGGAATGGCTAAATGTATTTCGTTCACTTGGCATAGACATACTGAACGAATGTTCATGGGGGTTTGATGTAAAGGAACCAATATATGCCAAGGACCTACACAACGAATATGACGATAGGCAAGTTACCATACACAATGCAAAGCCGAGACAATACTTCGAAAATCTCTTTGAACTACATCAAATGAGCAAACAGTTTAAATTGATAAATGATAATACCAAAGTGATTTTTGTTAGAAATAGAATACCTAGAGCACTAATTAAAAGTGGTATCAAAGCAAAGGCATCGCTTGTTGCCCTTGGAGGAGGATATTACGCCACCGGAACAGACAACCTTAAAAGACTTCTTGAAAATCTTCCTAAAAAGTTGTATTATAGTAATCATCAGCCAAGCAGTTGGGATTGGCATGATCATGTTATAGTAAAACTTTAAATGAGCAGTTGTAAATTAGTAATAAAAGATGAGGTAAATGTAAAGTTTGAGAACTTATCTCTCGAGTGGAGAAAACGTTTATCAAATAAATTCAAATACGAAATACCATATGCAAGACACTTACCGGCTGTAAAACTAGGAAGGTGGGATGGCAAGATAAGTTTTTTTGGACTAGGGGGAACGACTTATCTGAATCTGGTCGATCAAATACTACCAATACTAGAAGAAGGAGGTGTATATGTTGATTTTGAAGACATGAGGCCAAAGCATGACTTTCAATTTACAGCAGTGGACAAAAACTATCTATCACACATCACGTGGCCAGAAACACATCCAGCGGCGGGACAACCAATTGTATTACGTGATTATCAAGTCGAAACCATAAACAAGTTTATAAAAAATCCACAGTGTATACAAGAGATAGCCACTGGTGCAGGAAAAACAATTATCACTGCGGCACTATGCCAATTGGTTGAGCCGTATGGAAGAACATTGACCATAGTGCCAAACAAAAGTTTAGTTACTCAAACAGAAGAGGACTTTCTAGCCTGTAATCTCGATGTTGGAGTTTACTACGGAGACCGAAAAGAATTGGGAAGATTCAACACAATAGCAACGTGGCAGTCATTGAATGTGTTGGAGAAGAAAAGCAAGGACGAACACACCACAGACTTCCTTGAGGCAATCAAAGGTATTTCAACTGTGATAATCGACGAAGTACACATGGCAAAGGCAGATGTTTTGAAGAGATTGTTGACCGGTCCTTTTGCACACTGCGGCATACGTTGGGGACTAACAGGAACTGTGCCAAAAGCAGATTATGAATTTATGGGACTCAAATGTAGCATAGGTGATGTTGCAAACAGAATACAGGCAAGCGAATTGCAAAACAAAGGCGTTTTAGCAAACTGTCATGTAAACGTTCTGCAAACACAGGATCATCCGGAGTTCAAGTCGTACGCAGAAGAACTCAAATGGCTAACAACAGATCAGTCAAGAATGACATGGGTCGCAAAAACAATTCAAGACATTGCAACATCTGGTAACACGTTGATTCTAGTTGATAGAATTACGGCAGGTGAAATCCTTGAAAAGAAAATTAAAGATGCAGTCTTTGTATCTGGATCAACTAAAAATATGGATAGAAAGGAACAGTACGATGAAATATCTACTTCAACAAATAAAGTTATTATTGCCACATATGGAGTTGCCGCTGTTGGCATTAACATTCCTCGTATTTTCAATCTTGTTCTTATAGAGCCAGGTAAGTCATTTGTGAGGGTGATACAGAGCATAGGAAGAGGCATAAGAAAGGCAGAGGACAAAGACAGTGTTCAGATATGGGACATTACCAGTAGTTGTAAGTTTGCCAAGAGACATCTAGGTGCAAGAAAAAAGTTTTACAAAGAAGCAAATTACCCTTATAATATAGAAAAAATAAATTATGAAAATCCTTACACTTGACAATAGGACATATAAACTTGAAAAGATCCCGGAATGGGTTGATGAAAAGTTAAGATTTGCGGTATTGGATAATTCCGATCCTGCTAATCCTGATTTCTTTTACATTCCATTAATTTTCTTAGAAAGTTTTAATGCTCCGGCGGCCGTACTCGAAATCGGAAAGCACAAGATAAAGATGCCATTAGATTGGAAAATGCTTATAGGCGAGGCAGGGCAATCGGAGATGCATGTGTTACCGATCACAAGTCTTAATGACAGAGGTTTTGATGCATTCACATTCAATCCTCTGAGTAGCAGTAAGCCAGACTTTTATCCAATAGATGTTGTTGATATCTACACAGAGGTAAAATGGTACTTTCCAAAAATTAAATCTGGCCAGATGTTGGCTGTGCCTTTGAACAACGGACCGCGGCCTACGTGTGCTTATTTTGTAAAGGATATATCCAGACAATGTGAACAGGTAGACTATGGCTCAGTCTGGTAAAAGATCGATTAAAATAGATGCTCCAATTATCATCACAACTAATAAAATTGCAGTTTGGATGGATGAAGGCAAATGGGCAAAGGAATTTTTCATCTGGTTACAAAAGAACAAACTACACAAAAAAATTTCTGGTTTACAACACATGCACAATAAAATTAAAATAACATTTGTTACAGCAAAAGACTGTACAATGTTTATATTGAAATATGCCGGCAGACAAAAATAGAAAATTTTTTGATTTACGTAACGGACTCAAGGCCGTTGACTATCGAAATAAAGATTACTTTGATAGGATAGACGACAAGGAAAAACAACTATATTCACCATATATGCTTATGAGATATGTGTCAACAACTTCATCAAAAGATAGATTTTATGTTGAACACTACATCGAAATGGTCAACGAATGTGTGAACAAGCACTGCTTCACACTTGGAAAACACAAAAAATTACTATGGATCTTGACAGCAATGTGCGGATCTCTGACACAACAGTTTCATCCATGGATCAAGCCAATGAAACGTGTTCCTAACAAGTCACTTAAAAAACTGCAACAACTGTATCCAAACTGGAAAGAGTCAGATCTCGAGACACTTGATAAAATAATCACAGATCGAGAACTAGAACAATTGATCGAGGACCATGGAGACAATTAAAGTAATCGAACCTGATCTATCAACTGTAGATTTTGAAATTGTAGATCAAAGTAGACATTTATTCAACGAATTTGAAAATATCAAACTAAAGGATGTAAGTAGCCAAAATAAAGCCTACTTGGCCTTGTTCTTCCGACAACCTTTCGAGGTCGAAGAGGCGATCGATAAAATTGATAACCAATTGTTCCTGTTAATGCAACAAGGAATAGTCAAGCCTTTGATTATAATGATAACAGAGGCATGGGATCTTTTCAACACCTATGCTTGGGACGAAAACAAACTCAACCTTACCCCAGATTTTGGAGATGTACCTTATTCTAAATTTATTGCACATTTCACTAGCAGAGCAGTGCCAGAAGAAAACATCACTTGGTTGGTGATGAACAATATTCACAAAAAACAAATAAAAAATTTACGAAACAGAGGATATAAAATAAAAACACGCTTCATACAATATTGTTACTACTTGCAAAGAATGAAAGCAGTTGCTTCCAGAACAGAACTTGACAAAAGGAGTTTTACAAAATATTATAGTTGCTTGTGTAGAGGGAGTGTGTACAATCACAGATATGGCATGGTGTATAACCTATGGGCAAATAATTTGCTCCAAAAAGGAAACGTGAGTTGTGAACCTTACAGAGAATTAGAAGAGTCTAAAGGATCTAACTGGGTAAACGACAACGAAACAACAGAAAATTTTATGACAAATTTCACTGATTGGAAAACAAGAAAATATGATTTTGCATCGGCACTACCGTTAACTTATGACAACAAAGTGAATCAGCA
>CEUT01067127.1_pt1 | contig 23009 bp, 21 predicted proteins | sample 531401 | NCBI WGS metagenome assembly CEUT01 (sample SAMEA2622821, study PRJEB7988) | marine metagenome | biome: marine biome (ENVO:00000447); feature: surface water layer (ENVO:00002042); material: "saline water (ENVO:00002010), including plankton (ENVO:xxxxxxxx)" | depth 5 m | reverse complement strand
AACTTGATTGCTATGTTTACTAAAGAAGATCACCAATTCATTGACATGCTGTTCAACAAACTCACTTCCCAAACTGATACAGATATGATCGATTTGCATGATGATGATTCAACATGTGATCACCTTGAATTTGAAAAACTTGTAAATAATCTAAGAGAAGAGGATTAGTCCTATGAAAGTGCCTGATAGAAATGAACTAATGCACCACAGACTACAGGCTTGGATTAGAGAAAACAATTCCCAAGATTTACAATATCTTGGTCACTACCCTGATTCATTCGGGGTTTTTCAGTATTGGTATCGCATTGGTAAAAAACATGATGTCACTGTTGAACAAATTGAAGATATTGAACTTATTACAGAATCAGATGATGATGAAGAACCAAATATCTTTATAGGAGATAACATATGATTGACTCTACCAGTGACATAGAGTATAATGAAATTATTAGTTTTTTCAATTATAAAACTAATATAACTAAACGTAGAAAAACTCTCTATGATCATGTCGTAGAATATTATGCCTACGAACAACAACAAAGAAAGACTTGAACAACATTTACATGAATTAAAAAGACTCCAGACACAAATCAAATCTTTCCTTAACACGTCCACAGATGTTATTACACAATTAGATGAAGGTCTCTTTGCAGAGAATACCAGCCAAAAAGAACGTTTATCTATTTGTTTTGAGTGCGATTCATATGTAAAACAGCGTGATATGTGTAGAGAATGTGGTTGTATTATGAGAATGAAAACTAAATTAAATGCTGCTAAATGCCCATTGAAAAAATGGTAAACAATGAAAAACATCCATGGCATATAAAACCTTGCAAATACTGTGGTTGTTATCCACCAAAAGAACATTGGCGTCCATATACTTGGATGTATAAACATCAAGAAAGTTGTAGTAAAAGACCTAAAGAAACTTAATTAAAAAAGGTTAATTAAATATGGCTGCCTGATTTGTTTTTAATTGAGAATTGTTCTCTGGATACTATCCAATAATATCCTATAGAAAGCATCATAAAACCCTGAAAGAATGTGCGGAGTCGATGTAAGTAAAGCCCGTTCTAACACAGGAAAGCGGTTCTGTCAACCCTCAGAATCATCAGAATTTTCTATAGGGAATCTCGACTAGATTATGAGCGTTCATACAAAAATCTAGACTAGTTGCATATATAATGCTATAATCATTACATACAATCTCGACTAGATTCACATGTATAAGCATTTCGACATCGATGAAGCAATTGCGAATCTATATAAAAGTCTCGACGAGACTGCGCTAGATATGCCTGCATACGATCTAGATGATGAGTATGCACATAACACATATGATCTAGTAGAGCTTGCATACAAGCACTACGCATGATATACTAGTACGAGACACACACACTCACATGGCACACGTAATGTCTGTAGCGCAAAAGCATCACGTACAGGTAACACTAGACATGTATGTTTATGATGATTTAGAGTTGCCACAAAATGATGACGAGTGGGCAAAGCTTCTGGGTCTTGAAGGAGACGAAGCTTTGTCGGCAAGTGTATATGAACCTGCTAGTAAAGAATATTTTTAAATTATAATCAAGTCACCCTGTGACAGTTCGTGGATTGGCCAGTGGATATCTGTACAGATTGGCCAATTCTTGAAGTGTCCACTATTTGCCCCATTCGTCCTGGCGATGGGGTATTCTTGTTTTGTTGAGAAAATTATTTCATGTTTGATGAACTTTGGTCCGAAATCAATGATGCTCAAGGTGAAATCTTTGACGTGATTGATTACAAAGAAGAATGGGAAAAAGAAGAGAAAAAGTTTGACGTAGAAAAATATATTAACTCAAACATCGATTACTAAACACAACTCACACAATTCATGGAGTATTAAACAATGGTTGACACACAAGACGAGTTCTACGAATGGTTTGATAAGTGTCCTGTTCAATGGATTCTCTATTCAGAGCATGATGGCATAGTGACATACAGTTTTATTTTACCTGACACTAACCTGGAGGACCTGGAGGATTAAGTAACATGTTTCACCAAAACCTTCACATTCAACAACCCATGACAGAAAACATCATCGACAGAGACAAGCTTCAAGATGCACTCATCGAATCAATTATTGATGGGATGGATCATAAAACAATGCATGCATTCGTTTATGATAGTTTGGATGGCAGCTTTGATGATTATTCAATGAAGGAACTTATCGAAGAAACAGAAGAGTATTACCCTGAGCTTCTGGAGGATAATGCAGTTATGAAGGTCACTTATGGAGAGACCCCACAGGATGCCAGTTGAGACAGTGGCACAAGCCCGCTTGTGTTCTGGGAACAGATCGGCAATGATGGCCACATACAAAACAAACAAACCTCATGACCACCACCACATACAACGGCTGGGCAAACTACGAAACGTGGAACGCTGCGCTGTGGATCGGAAACGATGAGTTCCTTTACAACACCGCTAAGGCATGCGTTGAGTATGTGACCGAAGGCGACACACCGTGGGCCAAGTTTCAAAGGTGCATGATGGACGGGCAGATCGGCCGCTACCTTGGGGCAACTGGTGACGGTGTGGCATGGGATCATCCTGCAATCGATGCCGCTGAAATGGAAAACATGATGCAAGACCTCTGAGAAGTCACCTGAGGGGCTGGCACAAGACCCCTTGATTTTTCCCCCAATCTGTGCCATCATAACAGCATGAACAAAACAAACATCTACGAATCCGCTTTCTACATCCGTCGCACCTGGACCACTTTCAGTGGCACTGTGACCAAGATCGATCACATCGGACCCTACGGGGAAGATCAGGAATACGCCGTCGCGATGCAGCGCGGTCATGACATGCAAAAGGCAGTCCCTGCCACTGAGCAGATCACCCGCTGGGAGTGGGTTGACGGCGTAACCGCCATTGCTGATACTGTGTTCGGTTGAGAAACCGGCCCATTCTATCACTGATTTGCCCTGAGGGGCCCTATACTGGCCACATGAACAAACTACAACGCTCTGAGGACGGTATGTTCCTCACTTCTTCCAACCCTTCCCCTGTAATGCAGGCAGCGATGGACAGCATCCGCCACCAACTGCAGGCAGAGGCACAGCGTCGTGATCGGATCCGTTCGGGTCAGGAACCTGCAGACTATGGACAGTGGGGAAGCTGGAACATCAGTGATCGCCACTGACCCCTAGGGGCCCTATACTGGCCACATACCAAACAAACCATTTCACTTTTCTCTCAATGCGTAAGATCGAATCACAAATGAATGCCGCAATCAAGGCAAACAAAAATTGGAAATCAGGCAACACCGAAGTTGTTACTATGAACGGTGTTTCTTTCGTGTATCTCCATGGCAACAAAATCGCCATGGTTGATGACACCTCCCTGACTCTATTTGATGGAGGTTGGAAGACCAACACTACTAAGAGTCGGCTTAACGCACTGTGCGAAGAATTCTGCATCGCTGGAGAAGGAGTCTTTCAGTCTAATTTCCTCTGGTATGTTCGTCGCTTCGTTGGTGCTATGAACGGCAAATCTGTCTTCAAAACTGAAGACTTTGCTTCTGGTTATGTCTTCGCCTGATTGACAATGAGATTCGCACTTTTCATGCTCTTCGTTTTACTTGGAGCAAACCTAGCTGTCGATCTGATGGATTCAAACCTTGTTGAAACTATCAGAGAACGCAGAGAAACAATCGAACAATCAATCAACAAACTGAACTAATCAAATGGCAATCTTCTCCATGTGCTCTGATATCGAATCTCATGAGATTCGCTGGGTTGAGCGTAACATTCAAACAGACACACAACGCCCTCTGAGTCAGATGTTCCCACCTGAAGCTGCATTCTTTGCTGGTTGCTGTGCTGAGGCATATCAGCAGGAAGCATTAGATAAGATCCCAAGCTTTGAATAACACTTAAGGGGGCTACACTGCCCCCTTTTTTGACAGTTATTGGCGGCGCGGTTATTGTTAATTAAGGCGGCGATGGCCCCCCCCTGTTTAAAATTAATAGGATCCCCTAGTCTACAAAGTGTTACCCAAGCACTCTATATGTTGTATTGAATACTTTTTAGAAAATGAAGACCCCATATATAATCGAAGAAGGGAAATACGTTGTATGAAAAAAAATTCTGGGCCAGTTTATCTGACCGTAGAGGTCGATCCACTAACTCATGAGTATATGATATTACTTCCAGAGCATTTAGTGAATGATATGGGATGGTACGATGGGACGTGTCTCATAGCAAATGTCGATGGGAATGACATCGTTCTAGAGACAGGCGAGGACTGCCCAGTGGATGATTGACAGACGCTATATAATACGTTAGAATAATTGAGTTCATCATTCCGATTATGGCGAAAGGATTTACGATTAAGGCGAAACCGCCAGCGAAGAAAAAAGATACTCCAGAGTGGGATTACGAGAAAGCTAGAGAAATGGTCAAAGGAAAGACCGTAGTTTTCTGTCTGCCTGGTCGAGGAGTATCATATACATATCTAAAAAACTTTGTACAACTTTGTTTTGATTTGGTGCAGGCAGGAGCAAGCATTCAGATCAGTCAAGACTATTCATCCATGGTAAACTTTGCAAGATGCAAGTGTCTTGGAGCGAATGTCCTCAGAGGCCCTGATCAGATTCCCTGGGATGGCAAGTTGAAGTATGATTATCAATTGTGGATCGATAGTGATATTGTATTCAATACTGAGAAGTTCTATCAGTTGGTTCTGATGGACAAAGACATTGCTTCGGGGTGGTACTGTACAGAAGACGGAAAGACCACCTCTGTGGCGCACTGGCTAGAGGAAGACGACTTTGCCAAGAACGGTGGGGTGATGAACCATGAGACACTTGACACGATGGCAAAGCGTAAGCAACCATTCACAGTTGATTATGCAGGTTTCGGATGGATCCTAATCAAGAATGGAGTCTTTGAGAATGAAGAGATGAAGTATCCTTGGTTTGCTCCGAAGATGCAAGTCTTTGAGAGTGGTGCAGTTCAGGATATGTGTGGAGAGGATGTATCATTCTGTCTCGATGCGAAGGAAGCAGGATATGAGATTTTCTGTGATCCTCGTATCAGAGTAGGTCACGAAAAAACTCGCGTTATTTAAGGAGGTCGCAATGGCTAGAAAGAAAAAGACTTATTACTACAATGTCTACCGTGGCTCGGAGCTTCTACATGAAGAACTCACCGAGACCGAATTCATGGATCAGATGGAATACTATGCCCATGAATATTATATGACTCAGGATCCTGCACTGAATCCTGCAAACTTCCGTCACGAAATGAAGCAACTACTAGAGGAGTGATTTAATTATGGCAATGCGTTCTAAAGTCGGTATCAACAAAGAAGGGTTTATGCCTGGTAAGCCCAAAAAGACTCGTCAAGGGTCTGGTAAGCACACAAAATACGCGGCGTCGTCCCGAAACTCGGCTCGTAAGATGTATAGAGGTCAGGGTCGTTAATAAATGTTTTGTCGCATTCGACTAAAAGAAACAAACTATCGAGAGGTCTCTAACTATAGACTTCTTGATAGTTCTTTTTATGATGAATGTTTTGAGATCTATCGTAAGTATTGTGAATATAAAAACTTTGATAGTGTAATACCAATCTTCCGTGAAGAGTTTGAACAAAACAATTGTGATATTATTGGATATTATGATCAAGATAAACTTGTAGCATTTTCTTTAGTTTATCGTTTTGATAGTGTTAACTCTGTCTATGCTGATCAGTTTGCATGGGATTATGAAAATCCTAAACTATACATCGGTAAAAAATCTTTAAAGAATGAATGTGCAATATACAGAGAACTTGGATATGAATATTTTTATTTGGGTGAAGATTCCGAATATAAATCAGAGTTACAAGGTTACGAAATTTCACAATTATTTAAAACATGGCAAAACTAATCGCAAATCTACCCACTAAGAAAGTATGGGTCAGAAGAGAATATCTTAGAGACTTTCAAGATGGACATGGAGAATTTGTAGAAGGTCTCTGGGTATCTGCCAAGTCAATACAAGGAAGGGCATTTTACTTTGAGACTTATCTTCCTGAGTATGGTGCAATGTATGATAAGTTGCCTATCAGTGCCTTTGTGAGTGAACCTAAGACACCACAGATTGATATGGATCTAGTCAATCTTCAATTTTGGAATTGTATGGATTATGATTTTACAGTAATTCAAAAACAATTTGTAGCTCCAATGGAATGGGAAATTAGAACTAGACACTTTGGTAATATCAAAGGCACGTACATTTGTACTTTAGATAACTATCATGGTGATTTTGATCAGATTGATGCATCTACCAGTGAACTTCCCGATGAACATAAGTCATTTAACTTGATTGAACTAGTGAATGGCCAATATGCATTGTATCCAAACAATAGATGTCGGATTTATGACACCTCAATGACTCCTGATGATCCGAAAACACCTGACTTCAAAGTATCTACACATATTTTCCAAACAGAAAATGGTATTGATTGGGGTCGTTTGGGAGATTGTGATGATTATTTTTGGACAACTCCCGAAGAACGTGAATCTACGATAGATATGTACAAATCTCAAGAAGGTAGATACCTTGATCCTCAATAAAAAACGCCATGTTCGGAAATGGATTCGTGATTTATCTAAAATTAAACCAGAGCTGGGCAATTTTTCACTATGCCCCTTTGCTTCTAAGGCAAATTTTTTAATTTTAGAGACAAATTTAGATAAAATTGTCCCAACTCCTGATTATGACGTTGTAATTTACATTGTAGAAGACTATCATGAGAGTGATTTTCTTTACAATGCCGTTGATAATTATAATTTACAGTATCCAGAGTATAAATTTCTCCCCGATGCAAAAAATGAGGACACTTTTATTAATGGTGTTCAATCTAACAATGGAAAATATAACTTAGTTTTGGTACAACCGAGGTCAGATCTTCTAGAGGCAAGAAAAAAACTTGCAAAAACTAATTATTATCGTAATTATGACGAAGATTATCTCAAAGAAGTTCTTGAAGACGACTACAATATTGTGATTGAAGAAATAAATAGCGGGAAGGGACTAAATATATAAAGTTCACGGTCTATTAATGGCAACACAGAGAGTTTCAAGGGCATTTAAGGACATTTCCTTGTCTTTTGAGGCTCATCCTGTCACAAAAGATCTGCCTATATTAAAAAATGAAAGGGCGATTCAAAGAGCTGTACGTAATTTAGTGCAAACACAGTTCACTGAAAGGTTTTTTGACTCTGATATTGGTTCACCCGTAGCTGATTTGTTGTTTGAGTTTGTTGATTTTGGAAGTTCTTCTCAAATTCAAGAAGAAATTAAGACAACGATTGAAGAATATGAACCCAGAGTTAACAATATTATTGTAAATGTAAGGCCTGCGCCTGATAGAAATGAATTTGAATGCATTATAGCATATGATATTGTTGGATTGAATGCACCAACACAAGAATTCACCTTCGTATTAGAGGCAACAAGATAAAATGCCATTTACAAAGTTCGCAAATTTAGATTTTGATCAGATAAGAGATCAAATTAAAAATTATTTAAGAGCAAATTCGGATTTTTCCGACTTTGATTTTGAAGGATCAAACTTTTCCGTCTTAATTGACACTCTTGCATACAATACTTACATTAGCGCATTCAATGCAAACATGGTTGTCAATGAATCTTTCATTGAATCCGCAGCATTAAGAGAAAATGTTGTTTCTTTAGCGCGAAATATTGGATATACTCCGCGTTCACGCACTTCAGCTAAATCAAAAATATCATTCTCCGTAAAATTTTCTGGTTCAAGTCAAACAGTAACATTAAAAGCGGGATTAGTTTGTGTAGGAAGCACTAAAAATACTAGTTTTGTATTTTCAATTCCAGAAGATATTACTACAATATCCCCATTAGATGATCCATTAGATAATCAGATTGGTGCAAGGACTGCAACCTTCAGTAATATTGATGTAAGTCAAGGATCATATGCAGTAAAGAAATTTAATGTTGATAAATCTTTAGATCAAAGATTTATTCTGGACAATTCTTCTATTGATACTACTACACTTAGAGTAAGAGTCAAAGGTCCAAATGATATAACCCTCGGTGATGAATTTGTAAGATCAGATACTCTGTTTAAAATTATTTCGACATCAGAAATTTATTTCTTACAGGAAGTGAAAGATGAAAAATATGAATTACTATTTGGTGATGGTGTTATTGGTAAGAAATTAGAAACTGGAAGCCAGATTGTTGCATCTTACATTGTAACCGATGGTATTGAAGGAAACGGAGTTTCAAACTTTAGTTTCTCTGGTGTTCTAAGAGGTTCTGAGGAAGAGAGAATTTCTCCTACCACCAGTATAGTGATAACAACCAATCAGAAGGCACAGGGAGGTGCTGAGATTGAGTCTGTGCAGTCTATCAAATACTTTGCACCTAGAACATATTCGTCACAGTACAGAGCGGTTACGGCTAGTGATTACGAGGCGATTGTAAAACAAATATTCACTGATGCAGAATCTGTCTCTGTGGTCGGTGGAGAGGAAATGACACCTCCAAGATTTGGAGAAGTTGAAATTTCAATTAAACCAAAAAATGATTATTTTATATCAGATTTTAATAAAGGATTGATTTTAAGCAAACTTAAAGATTTTGCAGTTGCTGGAATTAAACAAACTATTGTAGATCTAGAAATTTTATACGTAGAGCTAGATACTTTTGTTTATTATAACGGAAGTAAAGTTTCTAGTTTAGAAAATCTCAAGAGTGCTGTTACATCAACATTATCAGAATTTTCAAAATCTGAGGATCTTAATAATTTTGGTGGTAGATTTAAATATAGCAAACTATTAAACGTAGTTGATTCAACAGACAGTGCTATTACTTCTAATATTACAAAAGTGAAAATTAGAAGAAACATGAGAACTATTACTAATAATCCAGCTCAATATGAATTGTGTTTTGGCAATCAATTCCATGTAGAGAATGATGGATTCAATATAAAATCTACAGGGTTTAATGTTGCTGGTATTCCTGACATTCTTTATATGACTGATACGCCAACAGTTGTCACGGCTGGTGTTACACCAGAATCAGGAGTAGTTTCTTTTATCGCCATTGACGAAAACGGTGTATCTTCAACAAAAGTTCAAAACGCTGGAATTGTTGATTATAAAACTGGAGAGATTAATATATTCACTGTCAATATCGTTAATACGGTTCTTCCAAACGGAATTGTAGAAGTGCAAGCATTTCCTGAAAGTAATGATGTTATTGGATTGGAAAACTTATATGTTGAATTGTCAATTGACAAAAGCACGATAAATATGGTGAAGGATACAATTACTTCTGGTGAACAAGTTTCGGGAATCGGATTCCCAGTTACTTCAAGTTACTCAAACGGCAAATTAACAAGGTAAGATGATAGAAACTGGAATTGATACAAGAGTAAAAGTCAATCAAATTATAGAAAGTCAATTACCGTCTTATGTTTCAGTAGAAACACCAAAGGCGGTTGATTTCTTAAAGCAGTATTATAAATCACAAGATTCGCAGGGATCTCCAGCAGATCTGATTGATAATCTAGATCAATACATAAAGTTTGATAATTTAACACCCGAAGTAATTTCTGGTATTACTACTTTGACATCGGCTGTATCTAGCGATGACACAGTTATTAATGTAATATCAACAAAAGGATATCCAAATAAAGATGGTATATTTCAACTCGATGATGAGATAATTTATTATACTGGAATTACAACCAATTCATTTACTGGTTGCGTTCGTGGGTTTAGTGGTATTAGTCAATACAATAATGGCGAGGTCGTATTTAATAGCACCACAGCTAAAGATCATACTACAGGGATCGGTGTAACCAATCTCAGTACATTATTCTTGCGTGAATATTTTAGAAATTTAAAAGTATTATATGCACCTGGATTTGAGGATGAGTCTTTTGATTCTGATGTTGATGTAAATAATCTAGTTAAAAACTTAAAATCATTCTATCAATCTAAGGGCACTGCTGAATCAATTAATACATTGATCTCAATATTGTTTGGACAGAATTCAACAATTAGAAAACAATCTGAATTTTTACTTGAACCCTCTGAAGCATCTTTCAGAAAAAGATTGGTTCTAGTTGCTGAAAAGGTTGATGGTGGAGATCCGCTTAAATTATCTGGACAAACATTGTTTCAAGATGATAATGAGAATAATGCAAATATTAACGCTGCCTCAGCTCCAATCTCCGAGGTAGAAACAACTATTAGAGATGGAATTGTATATTATACAATTTACCTATATCAAAGATTCCAAGACCCATCTCCTGGTTTTGAGGGAAACTTCTCTATAACACCAAGTTCAAGAACCATTGGTGATACTCTTGCTGGAGATTCTGTAATTACAGTGGATAGCACCATTGGATTCTCTAAGAGTGGTGTATTAAGAAATGGTAGTGATACCATTACATATACTGATAAAACCATTACTCAGTTCTTAGGATGCACTGGTATTGAGACAAACATTCCAGCTGCCACAAATATTAGAACAAATGATACTGCATATGGATTTACTAATGATACAAACGAAAAAGTAGAACTTAGATTAACTGGTGTAATATCTGAATTTGATGAACAGGAACCTATTTACAACTCGATTATAGGTGAAATTTATAGAACTAAATCAATTGGCCAAAAGATTTTAAATCCTGCAAGTAATAAGACTTATGAACAGATTTCATTTAACTCTTGGAAATATAACACATCCTCAAGTATAAAGGTTGAAAGTTTTAACGGATCTGTATTTGTTCTGGGGAGAAGTTTAGATAATGCATATCTTCGTGATGGTGATAATGTAGAGGTTGTTAATAGAGCAGATCTTAATGTTGTTGTTGGATTAGCCACAGTTTCAATTACTGGTGCTAATCAAGTTGTGTTATCTGGTGATGGAATTACCGATTTGGTTCAAGGTATAGGATATGATATTAGAAGAAAGGTTAAAAAAGCATCTAGCAGTGGTATTGAATTAAGTTTTGGTAATAATACTTTAGTATCAAATGTTTTAAACACATATATTACAAAAGATCGTCGTAATCTTTATGTTGCTGCAAACTCTTTACCCGATTACGATATTGATCTAAATCAAGTTCAAGTTTCAATTCCTCAAGCATCATCAGCTTCTGGAACTCTTGATGATCAAACTGCTCTTGGCGAATTTAATAATATTTCATTCTCAGCGTCTGTCCCCTTTATAACTGGTGATGAGATAGTTTATTCTGCAGGAACTGCTACTGAGGCCATTAAAGGTTTAGAGTTTGGCAGAAGTTATTTCGTTGAAGTTCAATCACCCAATAACAAAATTAGACTTTACGTTGCTAGATCATTCATTGGTAGTGGTAATAATGTAAAACTAAATGCTCCTGATGATGGGAATGTAGGATCTCACTTTTTCTCATTAGCAGAACAAGTTGATAAGAAAATTGCACCACAAAAGGTGCTTAAAAAGTTTTCATTAATAAGATCATTAGACACTGGTAATGAAACCAGCACAGTTGGTGGAGCATCTGGTATTCTTGCAAATGGCGTTGAGATTTCAAACTATAAAATTGATGATAAAGTATTCTTTGGACCAGTTGAAAAAATAAACGTTTTTAACTCTGGTTCTGGTTATGATGTAGTTAGTCCTCCAAAGTGTGTTATTTCATCCTCAGATAATGCTGGAAATGATGCTGAAGCAAATGTTGCCGTAACTGGATCTCTTAAGGATATTCTTATTGATCCACAAGATTTTGATATTGATCAAGTCGTAAGTATTACTGTAAGTGGTGGTAATGGTTCTGGTGCTGTAGTAGAACCACTTGTTATTGACCAATTTAGAGAAATTGGATTTAATGGTAAAAATGCCAGTGATGGTGGTGGTGTATCTATCTTTGGTGATTTTATTAGAACAATCAACAATCATAATTTTGGAAATGGTCAGGAGATTGTATACGATCCTAATGGCAATAGAGCTTTAGGAGTTACTGGATTTGGAGAAACTAATATTACTGGTAATTTTCTAGAAACTGGTGGTAGATATTATACAGAAATTATTGATCCAGTATCTTTTAGATTATATGAAAATGAATCAGATTATAATAGCGGTATAAACACTGTTGGTTTTAGCACTGGCAGTAATACTGGTGGTCTTCATAAATTTAGAACTGCACAAGCAACCAAGCAAATAACTGGTGTAAATGTTTTAGAATCTGGATCTGGATATGAAAATAGACAAGTTGCAATTCAAACAACGGGTATTTCAACATCCAACAATACATTCGTATTTAAAAATCATGGATTTAGTACGGGCGAATTAATTACGTATAGCACCACTGGCGATAAGATTCCAGAATTATCACTATCTGATCAATATTATGTTACAAAGGTAGATGATAATATTTTTAGAATTTCAAACGCTGGTGTTGCAGGAACCAATTCAACTAATTTTGATAGAGGATTAACTGAAAAAATTACTGGAATCGGAACGGGTTTGCATGTATTTAATTATCCACCAATCACTGTCGATATTTCAGTATCCATAGCAAATACAGTTGGAGTAGTAACAGCTACTCCTATTGTAGTAGGAAATATTAAAGATGTTCTTCTTTTTGATGGTGGAACATCATATGGATCTAAGGTCTTAAACTTCCATAAGAGACCAGCCGTAAGTATTGTTACAGGAAGTTCTGCAGAATTTAAAGCAATAATTTCTGATAAAAAAATTATTGATATTCTAGTAACACAACCTGGAACTAATTATTTCTCTCCACCAGATTTAGTTATAACCAGTGAATCTGGATCTGGATGCTTAGCGAGAGCTGTTGTTAATGCAGATGGTCAGGTTACAGATGTAATAGTTATTTCGACTGGTAATAACTATGTAGATTCCGATACCTCAATTTCAGCAGTGGCAAGAGGTTCTGGAGCACTTCTACGTCCATCTATTAGAAGTTTAACTCTCAATAATAGAGTGAGGTTTGATCAATATGGTGGTGAAGCAATAATTGATAAAGGTGAAAATAACCTACAATATGCTATTGTTGGATATAATCCAAAATTACAAGCAGCTTTCCAAGATCTTGATGACACCAAGCATTCACCACTAATTGGATGGGCTTATGATGGGAATCCAATTTATGGATGCTATGGTTATACGGATTCAAATGATCAAACTTCTCCAATCAAATTAATCGAATCTGGTTATGAAGTTACTATTACTAATGTTTTTGATAGACCATCTGGATTTGAATCTGGACTATTCATAGAAGATTATTTGTTCACCGATTCTGGTGATTTGGATAAGCATAATGGTAGATTTACTAAAACACCAGAGTTTCCAAATGGAACTTATGCATATTTTTCAACTTTAGAATTAGATCCATTAACTGGAAATCTTAAGTCTAGTTTCCCATATTTTATTGGTGATTCATATAGATCTAATGTTTTAGAAGAAAACCTTGCAGGGTCATCAATATCATTAACTCAAGATTTTGACTTTATTGGAAATGAATTAATTAGAAACACATTCCCATATAATGTTGCAGAAGTTGGTGCTGATTATAATTTCTTTGTACAACCATATAACTTTGATAATCAGAAAGTTGTTGTAAAATCTAGATCAAAAGGTGGATTAGAAAGCCTTGCTATTGTTAATAAGGGAAGAAATTATCAAGTTGGTGACAATATCATATTTGATAATAGTAAAACAACTGGTGGAGCAGCTGCTGCTCAAGTATCAGAAGTTACTGGAGGCACTGTAAATAGTATAACGAAAGAATTTTTAACATACGATAGATTTGTATTTGAAACTATTAATAGCACTCAGGCAGCAGGATTTATTTCAACATATCATGATTTTGAATCAAATAATATCGTTAAAATTTCTGGTCTATCAACTTATGTTGCTGATTTAGCTGGTGATTATACAATCGGAGTTGCAGTTGATGATTTCAGTTTGACTGATAATGTGGTAGCAGAACCTGTTGGTGGTATGGTTACTGACCTTCCAATCACAAATATTCCAGAGTTTTTAAGACCAAATTCTGAAATTGAAATTAATGATGAAACCCTTACAGTTTTAAATGTATTCAAACCATTAAATATTTTTGGTAGATTTAATAATATTATTAGAGCAGTAAGAGGAACTTCTGGATCTGGTCATACAGTTGGGGCTGCCGTAACAGCAAAATCTAGTCAGATAATATTCCCCTTTAGTGGTCCAACTTTGGACTCTAAAGCAAATGATGTTGTTTACTTTAATCCAACAGAAGCAGTTGGATTTGGAACCACTACGGGTATATCAATTGACACCGATTATGCTCTTGGTGGTGTAACAACTGATAGAAGTATCCCAACATATTCAATCTATCTTGAAAAGCATCCATTTACAGATAATCAACCAATTAAGATTATAAAACCAACTGGTGCCAATCCTATTTCAGTATCCACAGTTGGTGCAGCATATACTTTCAATCTTCCGTTAACTGGAAATGAGCAGTTGGTATATGCTGTTAATAAAGGTCCAAATACTATTGGTATTAAAACAACTTTAGATAGTGCAGAAATTAACTTCCAAAACTGTGATACAAATAATTACCAATATCAATTTACATCAACATTTAAGCAGGTAATTGGTAAAGTAGAAAGATTAACTGCGAGGGTGTCAACTGCGTCTTCACATGGTCTCCAAAAAGATGATAAAATTGTATTTGATGTAAAACCAAATCTAACTGTTGGTATTGGCACATCAACAGCAGTAAGAGTTCTATTTAATGAATTCACCCAAAATGCTGTTGTTGATCCAATTGGTTTTAGTTCGGCTTCAGTTGGTTTATCAAGTTCAAGATTTAATATTGAGAGTCATGGTTTAGTTACTGGTGATTTAGTATTCTATGATGCCGTTGAAACAACTGGTATTGATACTGGTAAATATTTTGTATTCTCTGGTGATCCAGATTCATTCTCTCTTGCAGAAACTAAAACAGACCTTGAAGGTCAGGAAATTAGACTAGTTAACTTCACTTCAATTGGTGGAACTTCACATACAATATCTAAAGTAAATCCACAAATAAAAGTAACGAGAAATAATAATATTAAATTTGATTTATCTGATAGTTCACTATCTGGTTATAATTTTAAAGTTTTCTATGATTCCAATTATAGAAATGAACTTGTAGGAACTGGAAGCTCTGAGTCATTTGAAGTAACTGGAATTGGAACTGTTGGAATGGGAACTGCTAGTGTTACCATTCAATTTAATGAATTTTTACCAGAACAACTATATTATAACCTGGAAAAAACTTCAAATAATACTCTTGTAGAATCTGATGTTTCAGCAGATAATTTTTCAAGAATTTTATATGTTGATAGTGAATATTCTAAGAACACCGTTGTTGTTGGATTAGGAACTTTCGTTACAGAATTCTTAGTTAATCTTCCAGATGCACCAGAAAAAGATTCTTATATTCTTTCTGAAGTTGATAAGTTAGAATACTCCACAAAATCACCTACTGCTTTTGGTGGAATTTCTAAACTAAAGATTATATCAAAAGGATCTGATTATGATAAACTACCTGGCATTTCAACAATTACATCTATTTTAGGATCTGATGCTGAAATTCAACCAAAATCAAACCAAATTGGTTTATTAGATAGAACTGAAGTTGAAAAACCTGGATTTGACTTTGCTGTTGATAAAACTCTAAAACCAGTAGCTGATATTCCAGTAATAAATGAAATAACAGATTATTTTACTACAGGTAAAATTATACCAGTATCTGGTGGAAGAAACTTCATTACTCCTCCAAATTTGGTTCTTGTAAATTCAACAACTAACGTTCAGGTTGATAATGTAAGTCTTATTGCAAAACTAGACTCTGGAAGTATTAGCAGTGTAGAAGTTATAAATCCTGGAAGTGGCCTTCAGGGTGTTGGTCACAGTGTCTATAGTTTAATTAACGATAATGGTTTAAGCATTACCAAAGCTGATAGTGTTCAAACTGGAATTATGACTCTAACAGTTGTTACTCCAGTTTTAGGATTCTCGACTAATCCATTGAAAACAGGTGATGAGGTATTTGTTGATGGAATTCAAGAATATACTGGAGTGGGTGATGGATTTAACTCTAAAAATTATGGATTTAGATTCTTTGAGGTAACTTCATTTAATGGCGGTATCAACCCTGCTCAGGTTACAATTGACCTAAGCGGAATTGGCACAGGATCTCCTGGAGTTGCTGTTACCGATGTTAATTTTGGATCTATTATTAAGAAAGAATCTTATCCAACATTTGCTGTTGATATCCTTCCCAAAGAGTTTATTCAAAATGAACCCCTATTGTTAGAAAATGCTGCAGGTGAAACAACCGCAACTGTCTTAACAGTAGAATCTTCTGATGAATCAGTTCTCAAGACTAGAGGTGATCTAAAACTAAATGTTGGTGATAAACTTCTTGGTTCAGTTTCTGGTGCTAGAGGAACTATTGTAGAAACTAAAGCTTTCGATGGATTCTATGATGTTGGTTATGGATCGACAATTAATTTTGGTTGGATAACAAATAGAGGTATTTTAAACGATGACACTCAAGTTGTACCAGATAATGATTATTATCAAAAATTAGCATATAGTATTAAGAGTCCTGTTAAATTTGATGATTTGATTGGTCCAGTCAATCGTTTGGCACATATCTCGGGAACAAAGAATTTTGCTGACACTGAAATATCTTCAGTAGCTGTTGCTTCTACTAATTTTATTGATCAAGATGCTTCACAATCTTTAGTTATTGATCTATTATCTGAATCAGATGTAACAACTAATAATTTCTTTGACTTTGCAGTTGATACTGATGTTGAGCAAAATGTAACTAACATCTCTCAACTTACCACAAACTCAATTAAGTTTGGAACTAAAAAACTCACTAACTTTATTGAGTGTGTAACTAACAGAGTTTTGAGTATTGATGATATTAGTGGATCATTTATTGATAGAGAAAACTTGGTAGGTACTTTTAAAGACATTATCAACTTCCCAGCTGGAACGGGATATTCTAGATTTACAGTTATAATAACTGATGTTGTTGATAGAACATCATTCCAAGTTGTTGATTTAGTTTTACTTAATGATGGTTCTAATAATACATTTGTTTTAGAAAAATCAAATATTAAATCCAATCCTCAGGCAGAAGTTGCCCTTGAGGCTGAGAAGGAAAGTCTCGGTGAACTTAGTGCCGAATTTATCCAGTTAGATGGAACAATTGCTTTAAGATTTACGCCGTCAAATACTAGAAAAACTTATGATTTAAAAGCGTTCCGTCAATTATTTGATTCAAGAGTAAGTGGTCTTGGAACTAATACTATTGGTGATACAAAACTAATCGGTGTAACAACTCAAATTGGTATTGGATCTACTGAACAACTTGTTGGACTTGCTAGCAGTGAATTCAATTCAATGTTTGCATATGTTGAAGTTACTGATAATACAACTTCTGAAAGAGAATATGCAGAATTAACTGTCCTTCATGATGGAGTCAATGCCTTCCTTGGTCAATATGGATTTGACACTAGTGAAAGACTATTAAACTTCTCACCCATTGGTACATTTGGTGCCAATATGGTTAGTTCTGGTGGAAACAATGTTTTAAAATTAGAATTCCATAATAACAGTGCAAATAGTGCTACTGTAAAGGCAAATATTGTTGGATTCACAACCACAAATGTTGGATTAAGATCAGAACACTTTAAACTTACCACACAGATAAGTGGTACAGAAAGAACAGCAAGACTAGAATCTAATGTAATCCAAGAAACTGCGAATGCTGGTTATGGTATAACAGTTGTTGGAATTACATCAATTATTGATCGTTTTGCAAAATCAGTGATCAGAGTTTCTAGTGGAAATACTGAATCATTGAGCCAAGTTTTAATGACTCAGGAATTTGGACAAAAAGATATTTTTGTTCTTGAATATCCACAATTGGGTATAAACACAGCAATTGGTCTTGGAACGTTTAGTTCACAATATAATGATAAGTTTGCTGAGTTAATTTTCTTACCTGACTCCAAGTTTGTTGGCGATGAAATTAGAATTGAAGAATTTAGTGAAATTGTTTATAGTGATCAGGATACAAACCTGAATGAAATTCAAGAATTTGGATTTGGAACTGTTATTGATACCGTCATACAGGCAAAATACACTCCAGAAGATAGAACTAGTTTTACCCTAGCATATGAAGATTATCCAATCTTTGCTAGAAGATTTAATCCTGCAAATAGTTCAGTATTTGACTTGACAACAGGAAATATTTTCCTAGAAAGTCATTTCATGAACACTGGTCAAGACATTAAATATGAAGCAGGATCATCTATTATTGGAATTAATTCAGAATCGATCACTATTGGATCTACGACAGCTGGTGGTGGCGAAGTAATTGGAGATCTTAGAAGTGGATCCACTATTGTTTCAGGAGCGAGCACGAATACTGGAATTGCTGTAGGTGATGAATTCTTTGGACCTGGTGTTGCAGCCGGTGCTACGATTGTAAGTATTGGCAACACATTTAGATTCTTCCTTGGAGATTCTGATGGTAGTAAAGTTATTACTGGTGTTGCAAATACATCAATCATTGCAATTGGTGATACGATTAGAGAATTAATTACTGAAACTGGATTTGGAACTGTCACTGCCATTGGTGAAGGATCTCTCACTGTTGCAAATAATGTTCCAGTTGGTGTTGGTAGTACATATTACTCTGAAAGACTTGGAATCGGCATTACAATGTCTGCTGTGGCTACAGCGACCACAAGTAGACAATCCTATTTCTCTGGATTTACTACAAATGTTTTACCAGAAGACTTATTCGTAATTAGAATTGATAACAATAACATTAAACTTGCAACTAAGAAAGACTTTGCTGTAAAAGGTCTTGGAATTGCACCAACAAGTGTTGGTTCAGGTAACAATCACTTAATTGACACAACTAAAAAACTTGAAAAATCATTAATCGTCCTTGATGGTGTTGTTCAAGCCCCAATTGCTAGAACACTAGTAGAGCATGACACTATTGAACCAATTGCTGTTGGTAGAACATTTATCGCGCTATCTGGTATCTCAACTCTTGTTCCTGATTATATTCTGAAAATAGATGATGAAATGATGAATATTTTAAATGTTGGACTTGGCACAACAGGCCAAGGTCCCATCACTGGTGTCGGTACTTTTAACCTTGCAAACGTTTCTAGAGGATTTGTTGGAACAAAAGAAGTTGCTCATGACAATAACAAAACAGCGATTGTTCATAGAGGAGCATATAACATCGTAGAAAGTGATATTCACTTTGTTGATACACCCAGAGGTGCTGGTGGTGACTTTATTCTTGACGATAGAGGACTGCAATTCAGCAGATCTGAATTTAATGGGCGTGTATATCTAAGAAATGATTACACTACAAATGAACTTTATGATGATATTTCTCCAGAATTTACTGGTATCGCTAGGACGTTCGCATTGGGTGTTGATGGTGGAAATTATCCTGTTGGTTTGGATACTTCTAGTGGAAGTGGACTCCTATTTGTTAATGGTGTTCACCAAGGGCAATCAACTGATAATAATCCATTAAACGTATATTCAATTGTAGCAACTGAAGATGAAGTTCAGGTTGTATTCAGTGGAACTAAACTGATAACTGGTGATCCATATGTTAATGAACTTGATGCCGTTAAAAACCAATTACCAGTTGGTGGAGTAATCGTTTCTGCAGGATCATCTGGTGGAGTTGGAATTGCACCTCTAGTTGGAGCTAAGGTCATTGCAAGAGTTGGTGCTGGTGGATCTATAACAGAAGTTGTTGGTATTGATACCGTAGGAACTTACACTACAATCACCAATTTCTTATATGATCATATAAGCGGCATTGCGACAGTTACTACTGCATCCGCTCATGGATTCGGTGGTGGTGATTTCGTAGATATGAGAAATATTGAATTTGATTGTCCTAAGGGATTTGATACTTTAGTTGGTATTTCTACTGTTGATTATGATAACGTGTCTGGAATTATGACCGTTACTACATCTACTAATCATGGCCTTAACAAGGATATGAGAGTTCAGTTTGACGATCTAGAGTTTATCTGTCCCACTGGCCAATACAATAAGAGATGTGGAGTTAGCACATTTGTGTATAACAATGTTGTTGGTATCTTAACAGTTACCACTTCAACAGTTCATCGATTAAACACTGATATGCAAGTAAAACTTGAGAACTTTGAGTTTGCTTGTGCTCCTGAACACGCTGGTGTAACCACTCATGTATTCCCTGATGGTACAAATGGCAGGTTCTTTAACATTGTAACTAGACTCAGCAATACAGAGTTTGAGACTCAAGTAGGACCATCCACCATTCCACATATTGGAATCAACGTAGGTTCAGCTGCCGTAGAAATTGGTGTTACCACTAATAAATTCTCAAGTGATTTAGGAATTCAGTGGGGTATAACAGGATTTAATTATACTGAATCCATAGGTGTCGCTACCATTACCACGAAAGGGACTCATAATGTTGGTGTTGGTTCTTTCGTAAGACTATCTGGATTAGCGTTCACTTGTTCAGATCAATATGCTGGTGTAACAACTCATATATTCCCAGGCATTGCTAAGGCTGGAGATCTTAATTTCTTTGATGAATTTGAAGTCACTGCAACTTCAGCGACACAGATGACAATTAATGTTGGTCCATCAACTATTGCTCATAATTATACTGATCACACTGGATTCCTCAATCGTGTAACATATGCTGATAGTTATGTTGTTCAGTCTGTTGTTGGACCAACAACATTTGTGACAAATGTCAATCCTCTTGGATATGCAAATACTTATGTTGGTGGTGGCACAGTTGATACTGGATTTACCACTACTAGATTCCCAGATAATAGAGGAACACCTTATGCAATTGAGAACTTTGAATATGATAAGACCACAGGTTTCTCAACTATTACTACCAAGAAAAATTATAGTGGTCTTGCCATTGGAGATATAATTAATCTATCTGGAATTGCACTAACATGTGCCTCGGCTCACAGTGGTGTTACTACAACAATTTTCCCAGATGGAACTCAAGGATTTGAATTTACAATCTTTGATCTCCCTGCCGTTAATAAAATTATTACTAACGTAGGAGTTTCAACAATTGATCATCTCTATGATGATCATGGTATTGTATTTGGTGTCAAATCAACTGGACCATATGAAATCAATACTATCATTTCACCAACTGAATTTGTAGTCGATGTATTTAAAGTTGGGTTTGCACACACATTTGTTCCAAATAGAAGAAGGGGTGGCATAGATCCTGAGGCTGCAAAATTCAATTACTTAACATTTGGTTCTGGTTATTTCAATACCGTAGATGTTGTAGTTGAGGAAGTTGGTCATTCTGGTGCAGCTGCTACAATTACGGCAACAATTCCTGATAATGAGCACAGATTTGTCTCTGCTTCTGCTAATGGTGTTACTAGAAGTATTGGTGGAACACTAACGGTCAGTGATGCAGATTATGATCCTGTAACTGGAATCCTTACATTAACATTTACTGGATCACATGGATTAACTGCAAGTTCAAATACAATTACTATTGCAGATGGTTCAATAGTATTCACATGTGCTCAAGATAGTCATCAAACCTTACATCCATATCCACGTTCCACAGATCCAGCATCTGGAACGGCTCTCACAGTTCTCACCACACCAACGGCAACCAAGATTACTGTTAATGTTGGAACTTCATCAAATTCAACAGGTGGTATCCTAGAATTCACAATTGAAGGTGGTGGATCTGGATATACTAATCCAACGATCCAAGTTGATAATCCATCATATGCAGACCTCCCCATTATTGGTGTTGATAGACGTGGTATTGGCAACACCACTGAAACTGGATTAGGTCTCAAGGTTGACTGTGTAATTGGATCTGCTGCTACTGTTGGATTTGGAACAGAACTCTTTGGAGTTACTAATTATGAATTGTCTAGTCCTGGATTTGCTTTCAAAAAAGGCGATATCTTTACTCCAGTTGGACTTGTCACTGCAGCAGGAATAACAACTGAATATTCAGAATTCCAAATTGAAGTTCTTGATGTTCTAAATGATAGTTTTTCTGCATGGAACTTTGGAGAGATTGATTATATTGACTCAATCGCGAGTCTTCAGGATGGATCTAGAACAAGATTCCCACTAAACTTAAATGGTATCCCACTAAGTTTCCAAACAGATCCTACAAATCAAAGATCAGCTGAAATTGACTTGGATTCTGTTCTTCTAATCTTTGTCAATGGTGTTGTTCAGGTGCCCAAAAAAGATTACTTCTTTGAAGGTGGTACAAGTTTTAACTTCAACTTCACTTCACCACCAGGAGCATCTGATGTAATTTCAATCTATTTCTACAGAGGAATTAGAGGTATTGATAGTTTTATTGTCACCGTATTTGAAACTGTGAAGCCTGGTGATGAAGTTCAACTCAAGAAATTTGATGGAACTGACACTTTCACTCAGGATGAAAGAAAGATCTTCTCAATTAAAGATTCTACTGATATTGAAACAAACGTTTATAGGGGTAAAGGTATTAATCAAGATACTTTTAGACCGATCAGTTTCACTAGACAGAAAAAAGATCTTGTTATTTCTGAAGAAATTCAACCAAAAATCAGAGAAACACTTGAAGCACAAATTATGCCAACTGCTAAAGTCATTAGAGACTTTGGAACAAGTGATACTGAAATATTCCTTGAGAGTGCAAATCTCTTCAAATATGAGCAAGAAGATGGAAACACTGGTTTAGTTGTTGCAGATGCTTTAGTTGTTGAATATAACGATCCCGTTGCAGCTGCAGTTACAGCATCAGTATCTTCTGGTGGAACAATTACATCAGTAAATATTGTAAATGCTGGTTCTGGATATGCTGATGGAACTGT
>CEUT01067613.1_pt1 | contig 23024 bp, 26 predicted proteins | sample 531401 | NCBI WGS metagenome assembly CEUT01 (sample SAMEA2622821, study PRJEB7988) | marine metagenome | biome: marine biome (ENVO:00000447); feature: surface water layer (ENVO:00002042); material: "saline water (ENVO:00002010), including plankton (ENVO:xxxxxxxx)" | depth 5 m | reverse complement strand
TTTCAGGTTTCCAATCCATTTTACTCACCACTCATTTTTACTACTAATTCATCTATTTCCTTCCAATCCATCTTTGCAATTGTATCAGCACTTGGTACTCTACTTGCTGTTTGAATTGATGGTTTCATTCCTTCTACTTTAACAAGACCTGACTTTAGTAAAACATTATCAGCATTAAATACTGTTGTTTCTAAGGTCTTAATTCTATCTACTAATTCTTTTAATAATAATGTTAATTCTTCATCCATTTTTACTCACCGCTTTTTGGGTATATCATTTCTCTTAATTCTCTATACAATTTTTCATAATCCTTGCGTAATCTTGTCGCTAATTTTACTACTTTAATATTCTCATCATCTAACCTAAGAACCTTCTTGTTTAGTTTCTTATCTCCCTTAACAACACCTAATGTCCTTAATAATCTGATGAGTTCTGACAACTTAAGGAAATCATGCCCGAAGTATTCTGTGGGGTCGGCAATATTTAAAATTGCCTTTATTTTCTTCTTTTGTCTTTTGTTTAGAGATTCTAATATAATACCTATATCTTCTTTGATAAGAATATCATCAAAGGTATCTTCACCTAACACTAATAGTAAATTATCGAGAGATTTCTTTGTTTCCTTTTTCTCATCATTTAGTTTTCTTGTGTTAAAGGATAGTGCTTGTCCATCTTTTTTCCAACTTTCGATGTCAATTAAACGACCTTCCAAACCTTTTTTATATTTAGGCTCTACAATTTGACCTTCACTATTTCGGTATTTACCATCTCTTCCTCTCTTGTAGTCATAAGTAACCATTTCATAAACAGGTATTGGGTTACCATCTTTATCTTTCAGTTGCTTACCTTGTCTATCTTTTTTGTACATAGGCTTACCATCTTTATCCTTCTTAGGTATTTTCTTATTATTCTTATCCTGTTTAGGTTCTGAATAAATAACATTTGCTGCCCTTATTTGTTCATTCATAAATTCTAAATCTTTTTCAGAATATGGTTTAGGTTCTTCCTTCTTTCCATCTTTATCTACCAATGGTTTTTGTTTGAGTGGTTTAATGAAATCAACATCAATCTTTGTATCGGTTCTAAGTAATCTTCTTAGGATAGTTGAAGACTTGTACAATTCCATAAAGGTAGTAATAATATATGAAAGGATAGTTTCTCCGTAAATTTCTTCGCTTAACATTTTAGTAATACTTTCTTCTATTACTTTTAATTCATCAGCATCTCTACCCTTGTACTTACTGCTTAAACCTTGCCCTTTAGCAATATCTATTAAATCTTCAATAACAGATTTAACCTCACTTGAATTACCGTAAGCCCTTAATATTTTACTAAATCTTGGACCTAATCTAAATTTAATTTTATTATCTGAATCAATTACTACTCCCTTTCTAACAGCATTGACTAACTTAGGAAGAATATCATTCTCAAACATTCTTAACTTAGCAAAATCTCCAACCTTTGTATCTGATTTACCTCTCATTAATCCATCTCTAATACCTTGTAAAAAGTATGCAAAATCTTCTTCAGATGTATTAGAATCTACGATATAATCATCCCAAACATCATTAAAAAGAGTTACAAGATTATTAATTGTATTCTTTTTACCTGTAATAAGTTGAGGGTATTCGGGTAAAATATTAGCAACCTTTTCTATATATTTATACTTACTTCTTTCAGATAGTTTTACCCAATTCTGATATGATTTAGAATAACCCATTTTCTTTAACCAATATTCTCCAATAGGTCTAAGATATTGATTATTAAACCATGTATCTCTTGTTAAATCAATAGTTTCAAAACCTTTAAAGAAATCTACATTAGATATATTTCTTGAATCTCCTGTACCAAAATTAATTCTAATACTTGTTCGTCTTGATTTATCTCTTGATGTATTAAATTTAGAATCTTGTCCTATCTCCATACCTTTTTCTTTTGCTTCGATTTGAGAAGGAGAAATATTTACATTTCTTCCTACCTGTCTATTTTTTATATCTTTTTCTAACTCAACCTTAATTTCTTCTAAGGCTTCTTTATCTTCATCAGATATTTCTTTTTCATTTAAAAATTTCTGTAATCTAAGTAAAGATTCTTTAGTAGGGCTATATAGAGAACCAACTAAATTTAATAAATCCATAAAACTTTTGTAACTTTCTTCTCTATTAGCCGCATTTTTAATCCATTCGTCTAATAATTTTTGACCCTCAGTTTTTGCTGCTTCTTCCTCAGCCTTTTGTTTTTCTCTTGCAATTTTTTGTGCGGCAGTTGCTAATTTTGCTCTATCTAACTTAACTTTATCTTCCTTTGCTTTTGCCCTTTGTCTTTTCTTACTTTCCTTTGCCTTTTCTCTACGGGTAATATTAAGATTCTTTTCATATTCAGCAATTTGCATTTTAATATCTTTAAGAGATTCTTCAGGATGTTTTCGTTGTAAATATTCAAGCATTACTTTTTCTTCTTCTTTTCCATCAGGATATTTTTTAATTAATTCAGGTTTTAGGTTTTCCTTTATTTCATTAGCAAGAGCCTCACCTCTTTTTTCCAGCCCACCTACATATGTTAATCTACCATTAACCATTTCTCTTTCAGGATGTTTTTCTAATATTTCCTTCTTCTTTTCTTCAAAGTATGAATCTAAAATTGTAGGATATTGAAAAGATATAAAAGAAACTTTATCATCGTTAAATTGTTTTAATTGAATAATTAATCTTGTATCACGAGAAACATCTCTTAACATTTCTTTAATTTCTTCTTCTGTAATCGCCTTAGTAATATAATCACTATCTACTAAAGCGTAGAAAAGTCTTTGATAAAGACTCTTATGTAAATTATAAACTAAAACGGATGATTGCATAATCAAACTTCCTTCATCTTCTTGTTTATTTTTGGACCACCTGTAATAAATCCTGGAATTGATTGTTCATTAATTCCTTTATTTACGGGTGGGTGTTCATGAACCCCTGCTGGAACTGTATTTACAGTTTGTTTTTCCGCTTTAGGTTCTTGATTAACCTTCTTTCTAAGACTATCAATTTTTGCTCTTGCTTCTTCTAATTTTCTATTAATTATATTATTATTCATTTTAACCAACTCTCCTTTCTGTTCTTCTATCTACATTATTATTTGCTGCTTCTTTAGGTAATCCCATATTTCTATTAGGTGGACCGACACTCATTGAAGGTTTATTTCTTGTTTGTCCTCCACCTTGTCCTAATAAATTCTGTTCTGCTAATTGTCCTAATTGACTCGCATCAATATCTGTTCCTGCATATGGGTCAGTTTCTAATTTTTTATCAGGTTGTTTTTCACCCATAGGCTTTTCCTCTTCTTTTGGTGGAGGCTTTGAATAAATAAAGTTTCCATCTTCATCCATATCTACTTCAAATCCTAAATTCTTAATTTGAGTAGCAAGGTTAATTTCAATTTCTCTCCTTCTCAATTCGGCTACATTATCTTCTTCTTCAGAACGAAGTAGAATTAAATCCCAATCAGTAATACCAAATTGTTTTAATAAGAATGGGAATAAGTATTGATTATATACATTTTGTGCTAATTCAACAGAACGATTAGTTACAAGAATTTGCATACCTTCATTATTTAAACCACCGCTTGTAGATGTATCTCCTTGAAAGATTTTACTTACACCATAGAAAGCACCAATTCTATCTCTCAAATCATCCTTTACATTTATGTAATCCATTTCTTTAAGAGTATTCATAAATTGTACCCATTCAATACTACCTTTACTACCGCCATCTGTTTCAATACCCATGATAGGAATGTAATGTGGGTCTTTCTCTAACTTTTCTTTAACACCTTTCCAATACTTTACAAGAGATTCCATGTTATTTGTTTGTACTGCAAGAATACCTCTCGGTGCTCTTGCTTTTGTATATGAAGTATTTACATAATTTTCCATAGCAATCAATGTGGTAATATGACTCCATAGAGTTAGAATAGGTGAAAAACCATAAAGTCTTGAAGGGTTATACTTACTCAAATGCATGACTTCCCCCTCTACAAAGTATTGGTCTTTACCGTGTACTCTATTTATATAATGTACAGGATGTAATTTAGAACCGCATTCAGGACAACTTGCTAATGGGTCTGTTTCAAAAATCTCTCTATGTGTTAAACAGGTATAATGAGAATTTCCTCTATTACCTTCCTCATCAACATCTATATACATTGTTAATGGGTCGCCTCTATAAATTTCTTTTATTTTATGTAAGGCTACACAACCTTCGTTATCTAAGTAATATTCTTTTACTAAAATTAAAAAAGCATCATCAGCAATATTTAAGTCAGCCTCTATTTCTTTTAATACATCAATAAATTTTTGCTCAGAACTATTTACATAACCATTAAAGAATTTTTCAGCATAAATTTTTTGTTGTTGAGAAGGTGCTCTTAAATTCTTACTACCACAATTTCTACAAACATCTGTTTCCTTTTCATGTTTTGTACCGCAATCATTACATATTTTAAAGAAAGATTTGTTCCATTCAAAACCTCTTCTAAATATTTCAGTCTTTAATTGGGTAATACATGTTCTTACAATAGTAGATTGATTAGCAACATCATATAATACAGGTCCAATAATATGTTGTACATTTCTTTTTTCCTGTATTCCTAAGTTATAAACTTCTTTAGCGAGTGGATTAGGGGTTTTTCTACGGACAAATTTTCCTAAGTAATCTCTTAAACCCATCAGACCACCCCACTTTCCATACTATCCATCAATTGCATCTTACAATTATCATGGTATTTAACAACTACTTCGGGGTCTATATCATATTTTTCAAATTCTTTAACGCCTTGACCTCTTGAATCCTTCCAATTCTCATATTTAATTAGTTTAAATATTTCCTGTAATCGGGGTTTAGCCCATTCTTCTCTCTTAAAATTTTTCTTGATTCTAATCGCCTCTTGAATTAATCTACCCTGTGCTTGTTTCATTCTAAGATGTGGTATGCACTTTTCTAAAATTGTTGTGATGTCATCTTGACTGTAAAAATTTAACCTATGTTGGCTTCTACTATTCTCCCCTACTTTTTGGTCTAAGTGTAATCTTCCACATTTTAATTCCTTTTCTAATTCTTGGAAAAATGCTTTACCTCTTTTACCCGTAGCAATCATTCCTACTCTTGGTGCTAAAGAAGAATCCATTGTGATGTAGCCATCGGAATCAATAAAGCCCGCTACATAGGAATACAAATCTTTCTTAATTAAATGTTTCACTAAGTAGTATTCATTATCTACCTTAGTAGCACCTATCTTCATTAACATTTTTGAAATAGATTGAGGGGTTGAAATTTTAGAATGTCCTTTGGATAATCTGGAGTGAATTTCATTAGAAGATAATCCTTGATTATTACAAATAATTTCTTTTACACTCTTTTCAATCATTTCTTTCTTAGTTTTTCTTATAGATTGATGAGGTATATCTTTTAATAATTTTCTCAATTCATTTCTACTCTCTCTTAACATAATATAATTATTAGAATATTGTGTACCGTAATCTAATGACTTCATTTCTAAATCACTTTCCCACATCTTACAACATAATTCTATGATACTCTTTCTTGTTTCACCGTCTTTAATATTATGCAACTTTTGTATTTGTGAAGGATTATAACCTAATCTTTTAAATCCTGATTGATATGGCTTTAACCAATAAATTGTATCTAAGGACTTCTGTAAATATTCTTCATAAGCAGTAATTAAATGGTCTATACCTTTTGAGATTTTAACCTTTTCTTCACCTTTAAAATTTCTTCTCATATCTCTTAATTCCTTAACTAAATCAGGAATATTTTTATTAGATACGATAGGTTCTACGGGAAGTTGTTGAATGTAATCATTTGCTTCAGTTAAATTAATTTGTAGTGTTTTAGAAATATTTTTTAGAATATCTACCTCATTACCGTATTGAGTACATAGCCATTGTCCTACATTACTCTTATTAAACTGTTCTTTAATTTTATCTTTAACAGGTTTAACTTCTTGGTCTAACATTCTTTTTTCATCTTCTACTCTTTTAATTTCTTGAACATCTTGTTCTAATTCTTCTATATCAATATCATCATCCTGTTTAAAGATTAATACCATAAAATGCACCTCCCTTTGTTGGAGTAGTAGGGGTTGAACTAAACAGACTACCACTATCTATATCTAAAAATGTATCGGAGAAAGTTTTGGTTGCATAATTGGCTAAAGCAAGAGCAATTACTATATCGTCATGTGCGCCAACACCTTCAATTTTACCATGTGCATTAATTCCAAATGCACCTAATTCTTGAGTAATCATATTAGTTACAGACTTAGATGCTTCATTTTGCATAGGTAAAACTATTTTTCCATTATCAATATTCATTTGTAAATTTAATATAATTTCTTCCTTCTTCTTTCTACTCATAGTAAATTCTCTAACAGGAAAATCTGAAATATTTTTCAATTCCATAGCAAAAGCCTTAGCGAATGTATTTGTTTCAATCATGACTACTTCGGGTTTATACCTTCTACATAATTCCATTATATGTTGTATGTGTTCCCTAAAGTCAAGTCCTTTCGCTCTAAACATATGAACCACTTGTTTATTCATATTTTCATCAACCTCTAAGACCATCATTACAGTATAATCCCCATTTGCCGAAATAGCAGGGTCATATCCTATGTAATATTGAAAACCCTCTCTCGCAACGCTCTCAAGTGAAGCATAGGGATTCTTACACGCTTTAATTGCATCAGGTTGAAAAAGCATAGTATTTGTACTGATAGGTACGCAAAGATATTCTCTTGTAAATTTAGCCGAGCCTATTTCTACTTTCCTCTCTTCAAGCATTTCAAGACTCCAACGATTAGCCCATAAAGCCGTTCCGTCTTGTTTAATTGCAGGGTATCTTGAAACGGTATATGCGGGGTTTTCTTCTAACTGTACAAATATATCTGTATATGTAAAGGGTGTTCCGACCATTCTCAAAGAAGCCGTATGGTGAAGTGTAGGAATCATATCTCCCCAAAACCAATCTGTAACTCTTTGGATAGCGGTCATACTAAATTCTTTCAAAGGGTCGTCAATAATAATTTCTTGAGGGTGCAAACCACGAATCTGAGAACCTACTGAACGCTCTAATATCTCATTACCATTTGTTAAACGCATAGCCCCAACTGCCCAACCGCCTCTCGGTTTGAATCTTTTTAATTGTGGAATATTAGTGAACATTCTATCTATGTCCTTCATGTGTACCATTGTCTGTTTATGGTTAGAAGAAATATAAAGCATTTGATATGGTGGTTCTTGAAAACATAATTGATAAACACACCATGAATGAAAGAAAACAGATTTACCGTGGTCTCTTGAACAAATAATAACTGTCCTTGAAGTATTATTTACAAGGTCTAACCATTCCTCATGAAAGTCGGCTAACTCATAACCTAATACCTTTTCAAAAAAATAAGGAAAATTTCCTTTGGACATTTTCAAATCCATTTCTGTTAAAAAATCATCCATTAGAATCACCTACACTTAAGAATATCCCATGCCTTTTGCATAGCCTTATCTTCTTTCATACTTTCAGGAACATAAATAGCATAAGTTCTATTTTTAGCCTTTAGTACATCATAATGTCTTTGAGGAATATCAGGATGTTTTTCTTCAGCATTGAGAAATATCTCAAAACCCTCACTTGTATATTTTGCTAATCTATTTTCGCTATCATTAGATAAATCAAGAACAATAGGAATCTTTCTTTGGTTTGCTAAATCTTTGATAAAAGGCATTCTTTTTTCATCTAACATTTTATTAAAACCTCTACCTCTATAATCTACTCCATACATTTCAGGGTGTTTAGGCATACCGCCTACTGTAAAACTACCTGCATCACCAATAACATCATCTAATGCTACTACCGCAACTTTAGCAACATAATAACCAAATTCATCTACAATCATCCAAATATAATATTCTTCTCCTTTAAATGTAAAAGGACTGTCCTTTCTATTTCTTGGTCTTCTATTTGCTTTCTTCCACCTATTACCTATTTCTATAAATTTGGCTTCTGAGATTGGACCAACTAATGTAAAGGTTTCCCCATTATTTTCAAATGTTTCTCCCGCAGGTACAGGGTATGTTCCTTCTCTTTCACCTTTCATCTAAACATCCCCTTAACCTTATAGATAATTTCTGAAGTAAATCCAAAGGTTTCGGCAATATCATTAAATGAAGATTGACTCTTAGTAATATTGTATATATCAATACCGTATAAATCTACATTATGTTCTTCCTTAATCATATTTGAAACATATTGAATGTCCTCTAAATCACTAATATCTAATAATCCATAATAGATTTTATCTCCTTTCATTTTTCTAAGTATATCTGTTGCTTCTAACATAGCATGAGTAATTGGTCCTGTTAATTTTACATCACTTTCTAACAACTTTTTCTTTACTCTTTCACTCGCTGATTTAAATCCTCTAATTCTCATACCTGTTGTATTAATATAATTTTCCCATTCATCTGAATTAATTAGGGCTATTAAATTTTCAATACTTACCTGTTCCTCTTTTTGTTTATTATTCCAAAAACTTAACGATTCTCCTTCAAAAATAATTTCATCTAATTCAGATTTATCTTCGGTTGCTGAAGCAACATCGTATAAACTTGCACCAAATAGTATTTCACTTCTTTCAATAATATTATCTAACTCATATGATTCATTTTCTACTACTGAATCTACACCTGCAAAGAATTTAACATAAGCATCCAAAGCATCACTAAACAAATTATTCAAATCATCAGTATAAACTAATTCATTTTGATTTGCTATTCTTGCTAAAAATTTATTTAAAGTGTTTAAATCATCTACTTCTACAATAGGTTCATTACCTTCTCTCATAGACCTTCTCGCCATGTTAATATTACTACTTGCAACAATTGAAGGGAAATCTTTGAATGCCTTTGATGTAAAGAATTTAGGTACATCTTCTAACAAAACCATATTACTTGTTAATGGTTTTACATAAAACTCAGAAATAAGAGTTGTTACAGTTTCTATTTCTTTCATTCTATCTAAATCTACTTGACTCATCTTAGGTTGAAGTGTTCTTGTAATACCACCTAAGTATTGAATAGGTGTACTATCTTGTCCACCCCTACCTCTTCTTACAGGTCTATCAGGTACTCTTTGTTTTGAGTATTGTAAATTAATAAAATTACCTACACCTTTAAAGAATCTTTCTGTACCAACATTAATAAATTTAACAGCCTCAGAATATTTTCTAAATGATTCAGATTTTTTAATTCCCTTCTCATAATAATTAACAGTATAAAGTGCTTCTAAACTATCGAAATATTTTATAGCGAACTCATCATCTAATAAGGGAATATAAGAATCTCCTCTAATCATAGTACTTTTTCTAAAATTATCTAAGAATTTTTCTAATTCTTTATCTACAATTTTTTCAAGGTCTTTTTGGAATGCACCCATAGTTTCAAATTTTAATTCAGATTTAATTAATTTAAGAGCCTCATCAATAACATCGTTATCATATTCACCCTTTAATTCTTTGTCCCTCATTAACAAAGCAAATAGTGGGTCTGTTTCTTTATCTATTTTAGTTTCATCTATTTCTTTTTCGGCTGCTTCAACTTCATCTACTAAATCATCTGTTGCCGTTGGGTCAATAGATAAAGTAGAGCCTCCACCTTCAGCATCATAATCTTCTCTTGCAGTTACATTTATTCTTGCTTCGGCTTCCTTAGCATCAACTTTAGGTCTAAACTCTTCAGGTATTTCTCTACCTATTTCACTAAAGAAATCTCTAAATAATTCTAATGCTTGATATTCAGGTCCATTACTTTTAATTTTCATACCTGATACTTTAATAATATAAGAAGGAAGATATGCATTTTCAGTTAATTTATTAATATCGCTATATGCTTCCTTAATTCTTTTTTCTTCCTCTTCTTCTTTATCAGATTTAGGGCTTTCAGCAAAAGGTTGTGATTCATTAAACTGTGCAATAATTCTTTCTACATTTGTTATTTCATCATCTACTGCACCAACAAACCCATCAAAATCTTCAAATTTAGTTTCTATATTTTTCCAATATCTGTAATATTTTTCTCTTGATTCAGTAGATATAACACTCGCATTTACTAAAGATTTTTCTAATAAGTCTAAACTTTTAAACTCAGGTATTTCAGCAATTTCACTTGCTTCTTCATCGCTAATACCACCCAATCTTTCAATTAGTATTTGTATTGCTTCTTTATCCTCTTCATTTAAAATATCTTTACCCATTCTACTTGCTCTTTGGGTTAAAACTTTATTTAATTCTTCAACTAATTCTTCTTTATTTTCAACAGCATTATATGTTACATCAATTTTTCTTGCTGATTTAATTGCCGCTACAAGTGAATCTCTATTCTTTTCTGTGTTTAAAGAAGTGGCTATTTGATTAGCATCTTTTCCATCAATAATAAAATTACTAATAATACCCTCGTTTGGATTAAAGACCTCTCCCCTTTGTTCCTTGTAATCAGTAATATCATTGAATAGTCTTTTTAATTCACCTATTCTCATTTTATCATTATCAGTTTCCTGTTGTACTAAGGCAAGTGTTTCTTGTAGTCTTTCATCAGTAATTCTACCTCTTTCATATCTACCTGCATCTCTAAATAATCTTGTTCTCAATTCATCAGACAAGTTATCTATATCCATTACTCTTCCTCCTCAGTTGATGTTTCTCTTAAAAATTTCTTAGTAATTAAATACTCTCTAATTCCTGCTGCTTGCCCTCTTACTTTTAATCCTTGACTTCTATATCTACCTGTGGTATCATCAGCAATATTTTGAATTGTTGATGCTAATTGAGCCTTTATAGCATCTTCTACATCTATAAGAATTTCATCAATAAGACCTTTTGCTTCTCTAAAATCTTGTCTTGTAGCAAACCAATTTGTAGAGTTATCTTCAAAATCTCCATCTTCAATAAATTCTCTCATAGAATTTAGTCTATCTTCTTGAGATTCTGTTGAATCATTTTCTTTAAAATATTCTTCTATATTATCAAAGAATGTATCTATCAATGTTCTCATTGTAACATTAAAAGGAGAGTATTTGTCTCTATCTAATGTCATTTTAATAATAGTCATTAATGCCCTCATTGATTTAATAAAATTTTCTTCTGAAGGGTCTGCAAATAATTTTCCTGTCGGAAGGTATTGTTTAAATCCTCCCGTTGGTACTATTTGTAAAGCCGTGTCTTTTCCTTCTAACCCTAAATCTATGTAACTGTTATACATCAATGCTAAAATGTTTCTCTCAAAACGATTCATAGGAGTTTCTAACATATCAATAAAATCTGATAGCCCTTTTTCAGTATCAAATGAATACGCTAAATCTACAAAGTCAGCACCTGTATTACCCCTAAAGTTAAAGTATTCTTTCATTGATTGTCTATTAGAAGTAATCTCATCTTGTTCTTCTTTTGGTAATTTTCTGAACTCGGCATCCATTTTATTTTTTCTTCTAATGTCATCTTCATATCTTTTTTTCCATGTAGCATTCTCATTCTTAACTTGAGATTTAATCCAATCAATCAGTTTTGCTCTTTGAGTATAATGACTTTCATACTTTCTACTACCTTTAGGTATTGCGGGTACTAATTCACCCTCTTTATTTTTAACTTTTTCTTCTAATTGAAACCTTGAGAGAATTTCATATCCACCAATATTAATATCTGTATTAGATTCATCCATTCTTCTATTAATATAACTAATAGTCCAATCATGAAGATAATCTCTTTGTCTTTGTGTACCTCTATCTCCTTTTCTTCTAATTTCTAAATCTCTAACTAATTGTACAATACTTTGACCTTTATAGCCTAAATCATAAACAATACCTATACTTTGATTTCTGATATTTTTAAATATACCTTCGGCTGAATTAGTCTTTTGTAATTTTTCTACTAATTCTTTAAATTGTCCTTCAGTAAGTCCTGCAATTTTATTTCCAAGTCTTTCATGAGTAAGTAATTTTTCTGATGTTGCCTCTCCTACTTCCATTGTTTTAGGGTCTGCTACTCTTCTTGTTCTTTCCTTTGTACCTTCTCTTCTAACTCTTTCACTTGCTCTACCGTATTTATCTTCATCTTTACCTGATACTACTGTAATATCTTTCATACCCTGTGAAGTATATTTGTATTTATTAGTAAAGAAATCAAATACTCTTTTATCAACGCCACCCGTAACTTCAGGTTCTAATCTTAATTTAAATACATTTTGGAAAAATTCAGGATTAGGATTTTCAATAGAATTTATTCCCATTTTGTTATACCACTTTGTATTACCTTTAAATTGTCCATTAGTACTTTCATCTATAAATTTATGCAAAGCATATAGAACATCAACAGATGGCTCATTAACCATCATATTATAAAGTGTATTTAGAGTTTCAATAGTCCATTCTTGATTTGTTTTACCATCAGGAGAAACAATGTCACCGTATGTTTTACCAAACGGAGTTTTCTTACCTTCTAATTCATTAAACCCTTCGACAAAACCTATCTCGCTTGCTAAAGAAATATCAGATGTTCTTTTCAAACCTTCATAATGTTTTAATCTCTCTTCAATAATCTTTAGACTTTCTTCTCTTGTATCAGCAACCTTAGTCCTTCTACCTGTAATCATTTGTGTAACTACACTATCTTCTAAATCATTACCTTCCTTAGAAGAATTAAATCCTTCTCTAAGTTTAGTAATTACATTATCTAAATATTTATCTTGTAAATCTTGATTTGTAACTTCAGCAATCTCTTCTTTAGAAGGTAATTTACCTGTTCTAAATCTTGAGATTAAAGCCCCTACTGATATAGGTGGCTTATCCGCTTTCAATAAAGAAATCCAAGACATATGACAACCTCACAGTTGAGATTGTACTAATGCTACTACTACCAAAATAGAAGGTATTGCAATAAGAATTTGTTTCTTATATTGCTTAAGTTTAGCGAGAATCTTATCAACCTTTTTCTCACTAATAAGTCCTAAATCTTCCGCAATATCAAGAGCATCTTCTACTAAATCTTCTACATCTTCTACTGTTTCTTTAATTTCTTCTTCCTTTACCATTTTATTCACCTTTAATTGTGTCCATAGTATTACTATGAGTATTATTTTCTGCTTCCATAGCCATTTGATGTCTATGTTGTGCTTCTTCTAAACCTCTTCGGTGTTCATATTCAGCAGGTACTTCTGTAATTTCATTAGCCTGTTCCGCTTCCCATGTTCTTAAAAGAGTATTAAATGCGGGTGCTGCAATTCCACCAATAATAGCAATAAGAGCAATAAAACCATCAAGATTCTGTAATACTACATCGGGCTTCATAATACCTGTATAAACAACTGCACCTGAAGCCAATAACCACAAATAAATAGCAGGTAGTACAGTTTTATTTACTAATTTATCATTAAATGTATTTTTATCTTTACCCATTTTACATCACCTGTGTTCCAACCATAATAGACGATACTATCCCTATTAATCCTAATATTACTTTCTTAATTAAATCAAACCCTTCCCCGATAATTTGGTTCTGTGCATCCATTGATGTTGCTAACTCCGTTAATCTCGTACTTAACTCTAACTGATTATCCGCTAATTTATCTAAAAGTAATTCATGTCTATCAACCTTTGTTTCGATATTGTCTAATCTAATATCCTGAACATCGTCTTTAGCCATTGTATTACTCACCTAAATCATAATAATAATCTTCTACTCTCATAGTATTAGGGTCAAAACTATCTATTTTATCTGAATGCCACCCATATAAATAAGTTCTAAATGCTCTTGGAGGTACGGACATTCCTACTACTCCTAACTTTTTTAAAACATATTGATTTACTTCTCTTACTGAAGTTTTACCTTCTACTGATGACATAAATTCATCAATAACATCTCTAACATTTTTTGGTGGTACAGGTTTTTTTCTTTTTAATATATTTGTCCATTCCATTTTAATCCCTCTAATTATAATAATATTCATCAGGAGTTTCAGCATAGCCTATTTGTGAACGCTGAGTTTTTCCATCATATTCTCTTTCTTGTGCTCTTAACATTTCTTTATTTGCTTTTGCGGCATCAGACATATTAGCAATTTCTTGACCTTCATAATAACCATTTAATAATCTACCATCTAATGTTATAGTTAAACTTACTCTACCAAACATTGTATCATATACAAGTGCAGAAGCAAACTCTTTTTCCATTTCTTTTATTTCATCACCATAGAAGGCAGTACTCGGAGAAAAACTTTGTTCTTCAAAAGTATCAATACCTCTCATTACTCTTTCAACAAGTTTTTCAGTTTTTTCTTCAGCCTCATAGACCATTTGTTCTCTCATTTCATCAAATGCATATTTACGACCTAATCTATTTGCTTCTTCCATATCTATTTTTAATATTTCTTTCCAACTCATGACAATCTCTCCGCTACACTATCTCTAATCTCAGTCCATACTTCAGGATATTTTTCTATTAAAACTTTTTGTATAATTTCAACTTGTTGAACAACAACAGTTTCTTCTCTTTTATGAACCAATTGTCCTTTAAATTCTAACATATACTTTAGAGATTCTCTAATTTCTTTTGCTAATTTTGTTAATGAGTCAATTTGTTTTGTACCTAAATCAGTATTTTCTAATAACTCATTTACTTTATTTTGTAATGTAGTTACATTTCCTGATAATATATCTATTTCGTTTAAATCCATTCTTGCTACCTCCATAGCACCGTGTTGTTGTACAATTGGTTTCAAATGTTTTTTCATATGTAATTGTACTTGGGCTTCTGAACATGATAACATTTCAGCAACTTCTGATATTTTTAATTCTCCTTCGGCTATTCTAATTTCTATTTCGGCTCTATTAGAATGAGTACATAGTGGACAAGATGGATTTGAGTTATCATGATAACTACCTAAATGATTTTGCATGTGCTTTTTAGAAGTTCCTGCCCACCAATTATTTTGTTTATCTAATTCATCACAAGTAATGTTTCCAGCAAGAATATCCTCTTCTAAACCATCACGGTCTTCGTGTTGGCATAATTTACAAGACTTTCTTACCTTTCTTGTCATAAAATCAATCCCTTGCTAAGAAAGCACTATTACCGCCCTTTCTACTTTTACTTCTTTTTTGTGGTATCTTTTTATTTTCTTCGGCTAATGCTTTGAAATCTGCACCTGTAATTTTATGTTTAGGTTCAGCCGCCTCAGCAATTTTCTTTTGTTTATCAGTTAATTTTTTATTTTTAATTACAGTCCACCATTTCATATTATCTACCTCTTTACAAATCTATTTCCGGCACAACCACCATATTGTCTTTTAGAGCATTGTTTTGCTACCTTAACAGTAACATCAGGTAAAGAACCTCTATATTGTGCATTAGGACAATCATTTCTATGACACCTAATTTTCTTTTGTAGCATTTCTTCTAAGGATGAAACTTGACTACCAAATTTTTCTATTTGTAATTCACCTTGTTGTTTTAAAACTAATCCAGGTTTTGATATACCTTCTTTTGCTTTAGGAGTTTCAAACTCTTTTATTTCTTGTCCTAATATATTTAATACCTCTTTAATTGTTTTATTTAATGCAATATTATTTCTTGGAAATCTTAATTGAATATTCTTAATCTTTTCAATGCCTTCGACTCTATCATATCCTTTTGCAAAATTTAATAACTGCGCTTCTTCAGCATTTCTAATAGCATAAGATTCATTTGTAAATGCAGCATTTAACCTATCTTTCATAGGTGCTCTTGATTTACCTGCTGGATATATATTTCTATTATTCAAAACTTCAATGACTTTTTCTTGTACACTTTTAATTTGTGCTAATTGTCTTGGACCTGCTGAATTATTAAATACTGCAATTCTGTTTCCATCACCCATTTTAATTTTATCTACACCTTTTAGTGCCTTCCTTGCAATTGCTAACAAACCATTCTTACCGTATTCAGTTTCACCTTCACCTGTAATTGCTTGCCATAGTGGAGGTTTTGCTTTACCTTTCTTTTCGTTATACCAATCAGAATTTGTTTGTGCGAATTGCCCTTTAAAACCCTGCTTATTTTCTTTCATATAGGTTACATATTCATTATATGCTTCTGTTCTATAATGTCCAAATACTTGTCCTCTTTCTACAATAGGGTCGTCATCGGTTTCAGTAAAATCAATAACAGTAGTAAAAGGAATGTTTCTTGGATTCCATTTAGGATTTTGTAGAACTGATAATAAATCTTCAATATCTTCTTCTAACTTATTTCTGTGTTCTGTTTCTATAACATCTCCATCAAAAATTTCTGTTAATGATTCTAATAAAGCACCTAAACCTTCTGTACTTCTCGCTTGGTCTCTCGCATAAGTAGCATCACCATGATTTAATACTGTATCTAAAACAGTATCAGGTTTTGCTTCTCCAACTTTACCTCCAACAATTCCCCATTCTGTACCTTTATTCCATCTTTTTTTCCATGAATTAAAAGCACCTTTAATCTCACCAATGTTTAAGCCCTGCTCAACATTATCAAAATCTGTACCTTCAAATTTACTCATTATTTACCACAACCGCAAGGTGTTGTTTTATCATTACATTTTTTACAAGGAGGTTTTTCACCATACATTATATTTGCTTCAGCAGGTCTAAAACCCGCATTTGTTGTCATTCCTGTTCCTGCTCTTTTAGATAATAAATCACGCCAACCGAATTCTCCTGTATATTGGTCGTTAGATTTAAATTCTTCTTCAAACTTTCGTCTTTCTTCATCTGTCATTTCTCCTACTTGTACTTGTGGTCTATCTCTCATTTCTTGTGCTTGTTGTTCTGTTAATTGGTCTGATACTTCAGGATTACTTTCAACACTTTCTTGAAATTGTACTAATCTAACTTGGAATGCAAAACCTACATTACCTGTAAATTTCTTAACTAATTCTGTCATTTCAGATGAAGCATAAACCTTTTGTAAATTATTCTTAACATTTCTTCTAATTTCGTTATTGTTAATATCGGTTTTCCCATCACCATCTAAATCAAAAATACTTTCTTCAGCATCATTAATTACATCATCTAAATATTCATCAACATTGTTAATTAAATTCTTAACATCCTTTTCAATCCTACTACCTAACGATGTCCATTGGTCTTCAATAAATGATTGAGGTGGGTCATCCATAAAATCAATTTCTTCATCATCTTCCTCATCTTCATCTTCACTATAAGATTCTTTATCAAACAGATGTTGTTGTTTTGTATATGATGCATCAAATATCGCAGACATCATTTCTTCTGTAAATTTAAGTCCTGCATCTACCATTCTATTATATCCTGATGAACCCATAATTCCTTGAATACTTCTTTCTGAATCATCGAAATTTTTATTATTTTTAGTAAGACTTGTTAGATAACCTTCAAGCATACCTTCAATATTATTCATAGCAATTTCCATACCAATACTTTGAATATTTTTAGATGCCTTTGATTTCTTTTTATCTACTCTTGCAAATCCTGGATTTTCAGGGTCTAAATTAACTGATGTTTGTCCGAAAGCACCGACCTTTCCTAAATATTCATCAAAGGTATTCATTATGGTTCTAAACCAATTTACAAGACCCACCTTTTGTAGTCTTATTTCATCAGGTAAAGGTTTATCAGGATTTTCTTCTCTAAAGTCAGCAACATTTTCTCTAATATTACCATCTTTATCTCTAATTATAGATTGTTTATCCCTTCTAAATGGCTTTTGTTTAAACCCATAACCGTCAATAAATACTGAACCATCGGGTTTTTGAAATCTATCACCGAGTTTGATTTTGCGTTTATCATCATCATCATCTTTTAGTATATTTCTCCAATTCATTCTTCGTTCCTCCTTAGAGCCTTAACTAAAGAGTCAATGACATCTAAGGGCATACCTAACTTTTTACCTTCTTTGGTGAATGCTTTTAATGCTGTTTCCCAATCAGTAATATCTTCTTCGGTAATGCTCTTTAGATACTTTTCCCATGTCATTATTGTAACTCTCCCTTCTGAATCATTTGTTTAAATAACATTTCTACACTCTTACTAAATTTTGTAAAATCATCAAGAATATCCTTAGCCTCATCTACATCAAAAGGAATATTAGTTGATGAAGCGGAAGTACCAAAAGATTCTCTTGCTATTTCTTCCATTTCATCTATATTGTCCTTCAGTCTTGCTATAAAATCAACAATACTGTTAAGTCCTGTATATTCTTTTTGTAAGGTATCTTCCCATGACATGTAATCGCCTTTGAATAGTTTATTTTTTTACTACTATATATTAATTACTTAAGATTAAGGTCTATACTTAAGTGCATCATCAAAATTATTAGTGACCCATTCATCAGCAATATCTACTATTTTTTCCATCATATATTCAGCCTGTATATCAAAATGATTTATATCGGATATAATTCTTTCTTTCCAATTACGAGGGTAATTAGAATATCTAACAATATTAGGTTTTTTAAATGCTACAAGTAATTGTAGTCCGTAATTTGGTACTCTTTCCCCATCCCTTGAATTTTTTAAAGCATTACTTTCATAGGTATTTAATCTACGAGATTCTGAGGAAGTCCAAAATTCAGTAGTTTCATAATATGATGTCCATCCCCCAGAATGTATTAACCATAATAATCTACAAGCATCTTTTCTTGATATATTTTCAGATTTAGTATAAATAAAATCTACTAATAAAACATGCATAGTGTTATAATTTGTTCTATCGTTAGGTACAAATGTCATATTACTATCAACTAATTTAGACATATGACTTCCTTTAAATTTATTACCTACTTTTTTCCCACTAAAATTATAACTAAAATCAGCAGTACTAAAATCATATTTTCCTTCCTCATAAGGGTAAAAACCAAAAGTTTTATATTGATTAACAAAATCTTCAATTACATCTGTTATTCTTCTATAATATTCTAAACAGTCATCGCTTGGTTCTTCTTCAGGAACAGGCTCATCTTCTTCATCTTCTTCTTCATCAGGTAATTGTTCTGTATCAGTTAATAGTTTTGTTCTTGCTTGAGTTACTGTTTCGGCTTTATTAAAATTCCATTCAGGGTCATCTTCACTAAATAATAACTGACCTATTTCAATAGCATCTGTATTCCATATACAACCTGAATCTACATCCCAACTATATGCCCATTTTATACTACCTTTAGGAAAATCTTTATCTCGTTGTCTTTCTGAATCAACACTATCATATAATGCAGCATTATGATATTTACCTCCCATAACTTCTATACCATCATAATCCTCTTGTACTTTTGCCCAATTAATATATGGTAAGTAGTTATAAAATTTCCAACTATGACTAAGACCTTCTTTATCTCTTTGCCAATAATTACTATCTTTTTGTTTAAAGGTATCTTGTTTGTATTTTTCCCAAAAATCTATATGGTCTTGTTTTGTATCAAGTTTTAAAACATTACCTACAATTTTAACTTCATAAAAGTATTTGTAACCATCACACCCCATGTTTTCACAAACCCAATCAATCCATTGTGTACCAAGTCCATACCATAAACCAAAAGGCTTACTTCCTGTTCCACCAAAAGGTCGTCTTTGATTTGCTTCTATACTTGCAAGAGGATTTCTTGTTCTCCAAGAATCTTTTTGAAATACTCCCTTATAGGGAGTAGCAATAGTACGCATATTAGCAGGAATATCCATTTTCATTCTTACATTATTAATGGGTGCTTTTCTAATATGTGAAGTAACCTTTCCACTTATCACTTTACCCGCTAAATCTGAATTAGATACAATTCTATTACCTATTGATACAAGCCAAGTTTCAAGCCTAACATTAACCCATGAAGATATATCTTGTGGTCTAATATCAGTTTGTTTAAGATTTTCTACAAATTTATTTTTTATATCCATATCTGTTACATAGAATTTAGTACCTTCAGGTAATTCTTTAACTACATCTAATAAAGCATTTTTAAACTCTTGAAAATAAATGCTATGTAATTTTCTTTTCTTTAGAATAGTATTCCAACTCATTGTACCACTATCCTATTTATTAATTTTTTAAGGTCTGAAATTCTAATATGATATGTTCCTCTTGAATCAGGTATAGCCATTTGATACCAATATCTTTGATTTGCTTGTAAATTCATAAACCAATAATACATAAATTGCGGGTCAAGTTGGTCGGTAGCAATAATTTTAATTCCTATATATTGAGGTTTAAATTCTTTAACAGGTTTACCTACCGTATTTGCATCGTGTACTCTAATAAGCCAAAAGTCGGCATCTTGCATATTAGTACCAACTTTAATTAATTCAGACTTGAGTATCTCTTCCCACATATTATCATCTCTTTCTTGGATAGTTTGGTTTATTAGGTCTTTTCTTTTCAGATTTTTGACTTGGTTCTCCCTTCTTTCTTTTTATTGGCTTTCTAACTTTATTTTTATTTGGCAATCAATCACCATCTACTTTCATCGCTTCAGGCTTACCATGTTTAACCCAACATTCATAACAAAACCCAAATGGATAAGTACCTTCAGTACTATAACACCAGCCGCAATATACAAAATCCATTTAACCACCTATCCCATATCTAATTTCTAATAATCTTAATTGTAATAATAGTAAAAATAAACCATTACTTGTTCTTATTGACACACCAACTGCATTACCTATAAACATATCCATGTCACTTTTTGGTATTTGTTCACTACTATTTAAATTATTAAATAATTTATCAAAAGTATCTAATGCTTTTTGTAACTCATTTTTTGATACATCAAATATATCATAAGTAAATAATTCATCAATATTAATATTTCTTGCAACATGTTTAGCAGAAGTAGTAAATAATGGTGAAGCATTAATAAGACTACTTTTGAATATATTATAATGTTTATTAAACTCACTAACGGGCATAACCTCAAACTGAACTTTATTTTCAGACCCCGTACCTCCGAGCATTATATGTTGTTTTCCTGTCATCATTGTAGTATCATTAAAATCATAAAATAATTCTACTTCATCTTCGGTTAATTTTGCTACATTTATTATAGGCTTACCCGTCATTCTAAAATTTCCACCCGTACTACCATACAAAGCATAAGGCATAGACTCATATACATTTGTACTCCAATATTCACTTGAGCCTCCTTCTTGATTTCCTTGATAAATAGTTTCTACTATTTTTTCATCAAATTTTGGTTGTCCTGTTTTCCAATAGTCACCCGTTTTTCTCTTAGAAAAATTAGGGTTTGTTAATTTATATGGGGATTTGAGAATATCTTTCCACATATTATTTTCTCCTTTCTTTAGTTTTTCTTTTTTGTTGATTAATAAAAGTTCTATAAATATCTGCCGCAGATTTTTTACCCATTTCTCTTGCTCTTTGTTCCATAGCAATAGCCGCTTGAGTTTTGTGTGCGTGTGTCCTATTACTTCTTTTTATTTTTGCTACTGAGCGTTTAGCAGTTTCTACATCTTTAAATCCTAAACCATGTATCGTTCCTTTAGGATTTTCATCTGTATATAAATCTGAATGTTTTTTAGAATTAGCAGGTTGCCCTTTCTTTCTTGGTATTCTTTTTGCTTTAAGAATATTTTTCCACACATTATCCTCTCCTCTTAAACCAACCGTGAAGCCCATACTTTTCTTCTAAACTAAAAGTGCCTTTTCTTCTTTTCTTTTTCTTTCCTCTTTTACCTGCTCGTCTTTTATAATCTTTACAGGCTGAACAAGTTGGTCGGCATCTTCTTTTTTGCCCTTTAGAAGCATCCCTTCTACCGCACGGTCTACGCTTTTTTCCTTTACCACATGAAGAACAATCAATCCAACCTTTGTATAATACATCCTCCCATGATTTTTTTATATCACTTTTTAGATAAGTGTCAGCAATTAGTAATCCTATTTTTTCTCCAGCCTCTATATCACTTGGATAATGATTACCCATTAACACTCTTGATAAAGAAATTGCTTCAGCCATATTAAATAATTCTTCTTCCTTATCAGGGTATTCTTCAGCAAGAACTTTTGCTAAGGCATATGCTTCAATAGCATGACCACTTGGAAAAGATGGTGAATCATCTGTATCTGTAATAGAATCTATTTTATCTGAAATTTCATAAGGTCTTTTTCTTTTATATTTCATTTTTAATTTAATAGTATGAATATCTGTATCTTCTATAAAGTCTTTCCAATTATTTATATCTTCATCAACAATATCTAACATCATTTTATGATTATTTTTATCTAAATCATTTTTAGTATCTTCATCCATCTCATACTTTTTCATAATATCAATTACTTCAGGTAATTCTTTTTCGTTATCGGGAAATGATAATTCAGGAAAATCTACATCAAATGATGGTTTGCTATTTAGTAATTTTTTTTTACTATTAGATAATTCTTGCATCCATTTTGATTCAGATTTCTTTACTGAATTTCCCCAATTAGCAGCACCTTTTTTTCTACATTGAACTAATGCGCCACTTGCATAAGCACTGGGCCACTTTTTATATCTTCTTCGCACTTTATAATAACAAGCATCTCTTTTACCTTTAGATTTACCATCTCTTCTTGTTTTTTTCTTGGCTCTTTTAGCACCTGATTTTCTACGGGCTTTGCTTTTCTTTTGAATTATATCCTCCCAACTCAAAATAATCACCAATCCCTACAAGCCATACATCGGGCTGAATAATCTCCTCTTCCACAAGTTTTACAATTATGTCTTGCGTTAAATGATTTCTTTCTTTTAGTGTTTCCACTTTTTCCTGTAACTTTAACTCCTGCTTGACCCCAATGTACTCTTTTATATTTACCTTTTTTACCTGCGGGTACACAAGCCATCCATTTCTTTCCTTTACGATTAGAACTTGTTTTTCCTGTTCTTTTAGTACATCTACTTGAAGAAGCCTTTTTTCTACGCTTCTTTCTTTTTAGAATATCCTCCCA
>CEUT01000329.1_pt1 | contig 23145 bp, 17 predicted proteins | sample 531401 | NCBI WGS metagenome assembly CEUT01 (sample SAMEA2622821, study PRJEB7988) | marine metagenome | biome: marine biome (ENVO:00000447); feature: surface water layer (ENVO:00002042); material: "saline water (ENVO:00002010), including plankton (ENVO:xxxxxxxx)" | depth 5 m | reverse complement strand
ACTTCTCATAATCAGCTTGCATCTTCTCGATATCTAAATCCATTATAACTCCTCAATGTCTAGATAAAATTTACTTTCAAATCCTGTGATAGTTTCTAGGGGCTCACACAGCTTTTTAACTTCTTCTTTTTCCTCTGGGTTGACGTCTATAAGAAGTGCATCATGAAGGACAAAAATTGGGACGCTCTTCATATTGGCGCTCTTCATCCTCTCAATAATCCGCCTAAACCCTTCTAGTGCCACGTCAACTGCAGTGCTTTGAATGAAGTTGTTATAAAGAACATGACTAGGAGCATCGCTCTTTACGTAAATTGGTCGCCCGTAGTAATTGGTTATGTTTCCAGTATCTTCGAGCTGTTGGCTTAGCTTTTCACTAACTATAGAAGCACCAAAGTATTGATCCAGCTGCCTGACGATGTTGTCAAGCTCATATCCTTTTCGATTAGTTATCTCTTTCATTCTGCTTTTTCCGCCCCCGTAAAGCAGACAGATTGTTGCAAGCTTTGCAGTCTGCCTAGAGACAGACGATGAAAAAATCTCTTTATTGACAAGGCTGTAAATGTCTTGAGGTGGGTTTTTTCCTATTAAAGAGAGTGCAATCCTGGGTTCAAGACTAGTAAAATCTATCTGCTTTAAAAAACCCCCTTTAAATCTAGAGGTAAGCATGGATCGCAAATCTTTTTTTATCGTGAGGATCTGGGGGCCTGATTTCACGGTTAAGCGGCCTGTCTTTGTTCCTGTCAAAGAATAATTGACTTTTTTACACTCACCAGACCTGTTTGGGTGAAAAGTCTGCAAGACTGATCTGTTGGAAACTGTTCCGCTTACAGCAGATAGAAATTTAGCTGGGCACACGTGCGCATTTGACAAGTTATCCAAGAGGCTTCTATTGGGATTAAAGTGATCACTTAAGTATTCCATAAAATCTGAAGTTAAAATTACTTGGAGATCATCCAGGACATTCTGGAGATGCTTTACAAAGGCCTTTTTAGGCATAACAAGAGACCAGGGTATATGCTTACTCTCTTTTGACACCATCTTCATGGCTTTTTGATATTTCTCTTCGGGAGAAAAGTTTATCTTTTTCGGGAAAATTGAGTGAGCATGCATCAAGTCGCCCGGGAGGTCAAACCCAAGAGTAAATACTTTCTCAGGCGGGGTAGGCACCCATGAAATTTCTCCGTCTTGAAAAAGTAAATTTTCCGGGGTTCCAAAAACTGTTTTATGAATGCAGACTTTCATGAGTAAGTTTATTACTCAGAGTCTGTTTGTTCAATTTTCTGTGCCTTCTTCTTCGGCGTTTTCCAGCTTTTTCTGAGCTGTTTCGATTACTTGTATCAGGCCTTGGAATCGACCGTATGCTTGACGAGGCACAAAGCTTAGTGTAGACTCAAACTTGCCGGGCTGGATTCTGTGCGTAAGCTTTGTTATTGAGTAGACATCATCAGCGGTTGTAGCAGTTTGAAAATCCACAAAAAAGGACTGGCCAAATTGCAGGATTGGACACCCGATGGTGGTCATAGAAAGTGAGGTCGGCTGGACTCTTAACGGCAAACCACCCGGGTCCTGTCCGGCCACAGTTCGGTTCGGAGATCGACCAGCTCTTCTCATATGAACAGTATTCAATTTAGAATCATTCATAGAAGAAAATTGAGCATTTTTAATACCCGTAGTGGAAGATCCGTAGATTAGAGAAGAAAAGTTTTCAATTATAAACTTTCTTAATCCCTGGTATCCGCCCACAACCTCAAACTCATCTCGAGTTCCTTCTAAATTTTTAACTTTTTTAAGTTGGACTCCGTATTTCTTTTTAGCGTCTTCTGCTGTGAGCTTTGCTATTTGTGCATTAAAGCTTTCTTCTCCCTTAATAGATTTAGGAGAGTCTGAAATTTGGCGCTGGACATTGACAAGACTCTGGTCTTGAGAAGAATCTAAAAGCTGTTCTATGACTTCTTTTTTTCCTGCCATTTCATCGAAAAAGTGAACTTTAAGAAGAGTCCCTTGTTCTGTGTCTGCAGGCGTCTGACCTTTTTCAGTGGGCGCAATTGGCATACACTCAAACATAATTCTCACACGAGGCTTGACAAATTCATTCAGCTTTTCAAGCTTTTTATCTGCTGCAGACAAAACTTTTCCTATGGCGCGCTTTCTATTGTGCTTTCGGCGTGATTTTGCCTGGGGTTTGGTTTCGTTTGGTTTCGGATTTCTATATTTTCGCTTTCCATCAGAAGCAGATGCACCCTTGGGAGGATTTCTTAAAAGTGCTGCCTCCACATTTGTAAGCCCAATGCCGTAAGGCTCTGATCCCACAAACTCAATGTGCTCTGAGATGATTTGCTGCATGAAATTGTTCAGGCTTATCGATGCTGTTCTTTCAGACTTTATCATCCTGAACAGCTCGTCTCTTATTAGGTCTTTTCGAATGTAGAACTCTGCTATTGTCATGGGCCTGACAACTTCAGCTTTTTTACCTTTAGTGATATTGCACCTTGACCTTGAATTAAAAGGATAGAAAATAAGTTGAACTTCACTAAAGTTCTTAAGCAAGGGCCTACCGACCATCACTGACATGAGTTTTCCAAAAGAAACGTACGGGTTGTTCTTGTCTTTTAGAAGCTTCTTCTTGTCAGCTGGGCGGATGCCTGCGCCGCCTCTGCCCTTTCTCTTAACTGAGCTCAAAAGTATCTGCTTTTCTGTCTGAGGGTCGAAGGGGTCAGCGTCATCAAACTTTCCCTTTTCAGGCTGTGTTGCTTCTAGCAAGTTAAGCTTTGCTTCTAGAACTCTATTTGCTGCAGTGTTGTAGTCATTTGCCAAGTCAGCCAGCTTTGATAGTTTTTCTTGCAGCTTCTTAGCATCTTTTTTATTTGCAGTTACTTTTCTAGCATCTCTTGTCTTAACTTTTTTAACATTTTTCAAGCTCTTGGCACCTAGAAAAATTAAATTATTAAAATTAAGCGCTCCGTCTATAACTCTTGAAGGCTTGACTTCTTTTCTTCCGCTTTTTTTATTTGAAAGAATTTTGTTTTTCTTATCAATTAGCTCAGAAACTTCACTAATTACCTGTTCAATTACTTTCGCTGTTGACCTTACGCTTCCGTGCTCACTGACATCTGTGTCTATGCATTCCTGCGGGCCTTTAAGAAAAAGACGAAGAGAAATATTAACAGATCCGTTTTGATTAAATGTAAAAGAAGAGTTCATAACACCAAACTTCTCTTTTACTCTCATTGCGTTAATAATGTCGGCAAAAGCGTTTTCTCCTGTGGAGTTGGGGTGCGTCCAGCCGTATTCTATCATAATTTCAGTGGTGCCGTAGTTATCAGGCCTTACAAGCTCAGATACTTCGTGCAACCTAGATCTGTCGTGCAAAGTCAATTCAAGTGTGGCGTCCTTAAAGGAAAGTGGACCTTTCTGGGGCACAACGTTCACGTCAAAGCTTCTGATTGACAACAAGGGCCTAAACTTGTCCAGCACAGCAGTAGGCCGAAGCAGATTATCACCTGTGCCTGTGCCTGTGTTTGTAGGTATTAGCGTTTGGGGCGAAGTAAAAATTTCCATCCCAGAACGGGTTACTTGAACTTGTTTTTTGCCGTCTCTATCTTGAACTCCCCTTGTTTGGCTGTCTCCTGTGATCATCTGCTCTGTCGCAGATCCTTCAGCAACTGTGTCTGCACCCAGTATAAATCTCGGCAGAGTCAGACCGAAAAGCCTGTTTTGGTCATCTAAAGCTTGAGCTCCAATTAAAAGCTGGACATCTAAGAAGGGGACACATTGCATTAGCTCGTGAGTAGGCATCGAGTTTAAGAAGAGATCTACTGCGCCCGTATTTCTATCTGAAGGGCATAGCGTTGGATCTTTAACGTTAACAATTGTAAGCTTGGGCGGGTTTTCCTCATCGTCTGACTGCTTCTCTGGAGGCTGGTCGTCGTTTTGCTTTCCTAGATCCATCTCGTGCTTGGCGATCTTGGCAGCGTCATAAGATCCAAAATCTGAGGTTCTTCCGTCAACATAGATATCAACAGCTTCTTGAACTTTAGCTTTGAGGTCTTTTGCTAACTGCTTATCTTCGCTCGAAGAAAAAAACGTATCTAGCTTCTTGACTATCTGGTCTCCCGGAATCCCCTCCATAAGCAAGTCCATAACGAGGGCAGCAAGCGCATCCACGGGAGCAGTGCTGCCCTCAGCACCAGTTTGCGGGTCGAAAAGAGCGCGTGCTTGATCCTCGGCCGACTTTACGCCAAAATACTTCTGTAGATTAGAGACAGCATCTCTGATTCTCTTAGACGCATAATAACTTTTAGGATCGTTTGCACTGGGCATTAACCTACTATTTCCTTCACGCTATCGATGCTTATCGGTATTCTCAGAACAGTTCCGGGTGGCACCTGCAGGCCCCAGCCGATCTCGCTGGCCGCGGCGATGATCCACCATAAAGTTCCATCGTTGTAAATTTGTCCTGCTATGGTATCGAGTCTTTCGGCTTCTTCAATAAGGCGAGTCTCCACCTCAAGTGTGCCATCGTTGACAGCATCCTTAATAGCTTCTGCACCTGTTGCAGTTCCAAAAGAAGTGCCTGCTTTTATGATATCATCTCTTGTGTATCTTGAAAATGCCATTAGCTTCCTCCGCCAGTCAGGGCGTCTGCAACTGATGATATTGCGGCATCTATGGCGCCGTCAGATCCGGCCCCGAGAAGATCACGTTGCTTCTTGTAATTTGCTCTAGCATTTTCATTTTCTGCGTCTTTTTGAGCCATGCGGTTCACAGAGTCACCGACTTGATATACTGGTGCTCTATTGATACCAGTGTGATCGATTCCTGGAGCAATATCGTGAACTGGTTCAAATGATATCTGTATCTGGCAAATTTTCGGAGCTCTTTTAAACAGATCAGTTTCCCATGTGATCTGAGCGTTATCTATCCAGGTAAAGTTCATAGACTTGATTACGCCTGCTAGGCCGCGGCCGGAAGATTCTTTAAAAGATTTTACTACAACATTTGAGTCTTCATTGAAGAAGTCGGAAATAGTTTTTGCATAAGCTTCTTTTTTAACTCCGTCAGCAACAACACTGGCAAGGCTTGCAAGAGCTGCAGCTTCTGCAGCTTTTATATCTTTGCTTTCCAAGATGGGCGCAAGAGCATTTCTGCCGATTGTGTATAAAGAGCCGTCGCCGAAGTCCTTGATAGGCTTGCTGTTTTTTGCATCCTCAAGAGATGCACAGAGAGTAAATACTACGGGAGTATTTATAGGGGTTATTCCTGGTGTTGGCCCGATAATTGCAAAGACCTCTGTAGTTCCTTTAATTGCATTTAAATCATGCTCCGTTCCCTTTGGAACTGACTTTACTTTGCCTGCTGAGGTGCTTAGCCTCCAGATCTGGCCCGGCTGTGGGCCTGCTTTTTTCTTTGCTTTTTCAATAATCTCTATCTGCTTTGTTCTTTCTGCTGCGCCTTGAGGAGTAGAAAGTGGCTCATCTGTCACCTCGCCGCCCTTGGGGTCAAACTGACTTGTCCCGAGCCCGAAAAGCCGCTGGAGATTAAACTTAGAAAAATTTGACTTAACAACATCGCCAATTCTAAGCCTGATCATAGGTGACGCTGTATAAACTTGAGAAAATGGCACAATAATTTTTCCGCCATTTGAGTTTACTAGCTCTCTTCCCTGTGAATACTGCGGATAGAGAAGCGTAATCAGCTTATTAATCTTAAACCACATCGAGTCAAAGTCTTCAGGATTTGTAGCAGCGACGTAAAAAGAAAATTGCAGATTTCTTCGAGTGCTTGAATAAGTCTGGACTGGATCAGCTCTTCCATAGAAGTCAGCTGAGTCGTAGGTCACCGTAAAGTTATCGTTTAGATTTGTCAAGAAAGCATGAAACGCGGCGATCTCATTTGTTCTTAAGTCATGAAAGTAAAAAGGAACATATTCTGCTTCTAAGCTATCCTCAATTTTTTCCACGTCTTCGGGTGCCATCCTGTTGTTTGCAGGAGACTTAAAGTCTATTCCATCTGGAGCTTTTAGTAAGTTTGACTTTGATGAAGCATTTATAGCACTGTTTACTATAACTGGGTTTAAAAGAGTGGATTTTACTGAGCTGTTTCTCCAAGCTAGTTTTAATTTTCCTGGCTGAGACGTTGCGGTGACATCTTGGCGACTTTTAGTAGCATGAGAAAGAACAGATTCACCGTTAAGCTTATCAATATCAAATGCTTTTTTCTCTGCCTCTAAATTTGCATCTCCAATAGCGGCAAACATATTGATTGCTGCTACAAGCTTAGATGTCTTAAAATCTTCTAAGATAGCAGAAGCTGCTGCGGCTCCGAAGCCTCCTATCCCCGGTCCGGCATTTTCAAACTTTTCCTGTATCTCTATTGCATCTCGAAGAACAGCTCTTCCGATATTAACATAAAATCCGGGTGTTCTCACTAGCGCGCCGAGAAATGATAGATCACCTGTGTCTCCGCCGGCGGGAATACCTAGAAAGACTTTCATGCCTCTTTGGGCTGCTGTGCCAATGTTATTCTTAGTTGAAATTAAACCAAAGTCAGACAGGGAAACGAAATTAGAGAGTGCATTCCCGAAAGCGCTCGATTTCTTAGAAGATCCAGGCGCATAGGGTGCTGTCTGGTCGGCGGATGCACCAACAAGAGCTGCACCTCCCTGGATCACGAAGCTCGTTACGAAAACGGCTGCAATTGTTGCGGCGATTGTGGCCACAGCAATAAGAACCATTGTAGCAGGGAAAAACCTGTCAAACATCTGATCTGGTGTGTTATTAACACCATAAGATTTTCTTGCATCAGACTCAGCAAGATAGGCGTCGTTACTTACTTTTTCTTGATAGAGATCGGGAAGGGCGTTCTTTGGTCGAAGATTTGTCACGTCAATCTTTTTAGCCCCTGTTCTAAGAAGAACATCACCCATCCCCCCGGGTTCACCACCACCTACAGCTTCTTGAACTAGGGTCAAAGCTATTCTTTGCATCTCGTCAAGCGTTATGTTTTTGCCTGTTCCTTCGTCAACAACTGGTGTGTATGCACCCATCTTTTTTTGCAATGTTGTGAAAAAAGTAGATGCGTCAAACCTATCGGTAGAGACATCGCCTGGAGCATATACTCCTGCCTGAGCTTCTTCAGACACTCCGTCTTTGTTTGTTACAGGCGCGAATCTATTGTTAAGAAGAACATCAGAAACTACAGTTTGCTCCGGTTGAGGTAGTGCACCCGGGTCGCCTCCGTATGGACTTTCGGGAGCCTGACTTGTTGTATCGAGAGCAGTGCCGTAGTCTCGCCTATTACTAAGATCTCCCAGAGTCAAATCCCGGGATGTTAAGCCCTGGCCCGGAGAGACTGCCTGTCGGCGCCCAGGCATGTATTTTCTTCCAAGATCTGCTAGAGTTCTCCCGGCGGGGTTTCTAGAAGTAGATGTGGAGCTTTGCCTTATATTAGTAGGATCAACAAAGGGGCCGATTCTAGTGTTTTCTCCCGAGCCTGCAGTTTGAGTCTTGTTCTTGAGATTAGAAAGGAAATCTCGCATCTTTTTGCGCGAGGCTGGAACTGTTTGGCCAAACATTGGAGTTGGCCCATCAACCGGAATATCATCCGGGCCACCCGGTGTGTCTTCGCCAGGAATCTGAGTATAGTCGGTGGTAGCAGGAGGAAATTGATCAGGGTTCAGGATTCCGTCCCCGTTTAAATCTTCGGGTATAAGAACATACTTTCCTGAATTTGTCGCAGGGGGTGGTGCACCTCCTGGGGAATCTCCTGGATTGTTGGGATCTTCAGCCACCGTCTAACTCCATTATTTTTTGTTTTTACTAGCTGCCATTGAAGCAAGGAGGCCGTTCGCCAAAGGAAGAACAGTCTGCTTTACAGCTTTTTCAACCTCTTCCCTTTTATCAGCGGGAATAGCCTCAATGATCTGTCTGTAAATATCTTGATTTTTTATTCTCTGCCACATTTCATCTTGTGCAGGTTTCTTAGGTATAAACGTCATTATTATCCTTCTGCGGCCGGGTTCTGGTTAATCGCAAAGTTGCCTCGTGTCATTCCTTCTCCAGTATTTACGGGCCTTATTGTAACCTCTTGTTCAGCAATAGTTGAGGCGAGCTTTTCACCGTCAATTAGTGCATGAACGTTAACATTTATAGAAAAACCCTCGGTGTTGATGGAGAGCTGTCCTTTGCTCATTAGTTCTCCAACACCTGATCGACTGAAATTATCTACTTGCACGTTGAGGTCTGAAAGTTGAGCCTTGACATTTTCAGCATTTTTTCCAATAGTGCTGAGAGCATCTGATACTGGTTGTAGTTGCATATTATCGATGGAAGCGATCGACGCTATCGGTGTCATAAGTGCCTCGGCGGCGTGTTTTGCAAACTCAGGAGAAGTTGTTGTTTCAATCCAGCCTTTCATCCAGCCCATCGCCGAATTAAGTCCGGCGGGGGTGAAGAGCAAAGCAGGAGACTCTGCTTGTTGAGCTTGCTGAATTGATTCGAGAGTTGTGCTCATCATTTCAGGCGCAGCGGCCTTGACTGCCTCGCTCCAGCCTTCAGCATATCCTTGGCCAGAGGACTGGCCTGCTGATAATCCAAGCTCGGGCATAGCCTTAGTTAAAGCTTCCGTAGATTGAATTTTAGGGGGCTTTTCAATTTCAGCTTTCATCGCTTTAACTGCTTGGACAGCCGGGTGGTCGGCTCCTAGCTTTTCTTCTCCCCCGAGGGCCGCAAGGCCCTGGTCGAGAGTCGCCTTGTATTGCTCAACATGTGACGGATCTAAGGTCATCCCCTTAGCCTTCATATCCATTATCATTGCACCCTGCTCGATGGTGTCGACAAGGGTTTTCATGCTCTCCTTCATTGGGCCCTTGGTTGCTGCTAGCTTTGCTGCCATCTGCTTGGCGATATCCATGTTACCTATGATGGTGCCAACTCTACCTAGTTGCTCAGCGGACTCGTGAGAAACGCCGCGGGCCCAACTCATGATGGATTTACCTGCTGGGCTCATCATAAGATTATCGCTAAATAGCTGTAGCTTATCACCAATACCAATAAAGACGTGCTCAAGAGTTCTACTTAAAGTCCGGAAACTCTCTGCCATTTTGAGAGGCGCTTCTTTTATCTCTTGCTCACGAGACTTTCTCTTCTCCATTTGCTTCTGGAGATCGCGCTCGCCTTGGAATCGATTTTTCTGGGAGAAGACTAATCTTGCCGTAGAGGCATCTAAACCTGTTTGTGATTGGATTAGGGACAACTCTTGACGTGTCATATTTTCGGCAGATTTTCCAGCTGCAAAGAAAGCGTCACGAAGCATCTGGACTCTCTCTGCTGGGTTTTCTGCGTTCATCATCTTAACAGCGTCAACGTTTACCCCGAAAGCCTGCGATAGTTTTGCCACATTGGTGGCTGCAGCTTCAAAGTCGTCAAACCGATCTATGACGCCTACTAGCTGTTGGATGTCAGTGCCAAGCTTTCTGGCAAAGGTGGAGGCTGCAGCCATCTCATTTATTGATAAGTTTCCAAACCTGCCAAAATCTGCCATCATCGTTGAGATATCTTTAGTAATGAAATTGGCAGTTATTCCAAAGCGATTACCAAACTCGTTGCTCTTTCCAATGATCTGACTAATTGCCTTGACTGGGTCACCGCCTAAAGCTAAAAGGTTTTTCGTCAGGCCTTGGACCGTAGCGGCGTTTAGGCGATAGGCCTTGCTGAAGGTTCCCAGAGCAATTACTTGATCTTCACCGAAATTTCCTAATGCAACATCTGCTGTTGATCCTAGCTCAGTAAGGCTTTCTGCAAGGAATTTTGCTCTTTCGGCCGCTCCTTTAGCACCGACCCCAAAGAAGTTAGTTGTGATACCAAGTCTTCTAAGACTACCGCCTAGACCTCTGCGCATTGTTACAGCTGCTCGGCCGGCGCCTTGTGACAAAGAACCTAAATTAGATCGGATATTATTGTTAATTCTAACAAAAGGCTCAACAAATTTTCGCTCGTATTGCCTTGTTAATCCAATTGCAAAGCGCTCAGTCTCACCAATCACCCCGCCTGCAAGCCTGCTCATAGTTCCGACAACATTCGCGAACTTAGAAGGAATGCCGTCCAGCTGATCTCCTACGCCCTCAGCCATCGTAGCAGTTGCATTTGCAATGAGCTCCATTCCCTGGCCTAAGCCTCGCTGAGTATTGCTAAACAAGCCCCCTATGCCAGAGTAAACATCTCGCAAGACCCCGATAGATTGTTTTGCAACGCCGGCTCGAAAGGAAGTCAAGCTGGCTGAACTTCTGGTTAAGACGCTTTGTGCAGTTCCCTCAGCCCTCTCAATCGTAGCTAACATGCTATCAATTTCAGCTTGAGACTTGCCCGAGGTTGACAGCTGTGATGCCGCGGTGACTTTGGCGTCGGCTGCCATTTCTCGGTATGACGCTGCAGCGCGCTTTGCAGATTCTTCAAACTGCCTAGCAATATCAAGTTGATCCTGGGTTATGGGACCCTGATTTTCAGCCATTTAAAATCCTATAAAGGCAAAGAAAATCCAAAGCTTTTTCGGAATTTTCTCTGGAGAATCTTTCTCTGTTCTAGCAAGTCTTTACCTGAATTTGCGCTCGATTCAGAGATAAGAGACATCTTTAAGTGGTGACTTCTACACTCTTCGATTACTTCTCTCTGTTGCGCTGAAAACTTTGACGAAAACGGTGCTTGGACATTTAAAATTTCACATGTCACAGCTTGTATTACCAGATCTTGAAAATTAGTTTTCTCATTCATGCAGAGACTCCTTATAGAATATATATGTGTTCTATGTAAATCGTCTCATTCTACTTGGAGTTTCACCTCTGGCGAAGTTCTGTAGCTTTCTAATGTCAGACTGGTTGTGGTGCGCTGCACGACTATTTGCCTGCTCTCCGGCTTCTTGAGCCTTCTTAAACTCTTTGTTGATTCTGTCAATAAACCAAACGCGATAGGCGATGGGGAGCTTATAGCACTCACTATAAGTAAAACCACCATAATACATGAGCAAAAAAGAATGCTCTAAAAATATTTCCCGATCAGTCGGTGTCAGGCCAAAAAAACGATGGGCCAATTGGAAGGCCCACCTCCTCACTGTATCCACATGAGGGACACTCAAAGGGTCCGCGCATCTCAATACCCGGCTCAGACTTATCCATATATCGGCGCAAAGCCAGGGAATCACGAGCAGGCATATGCCTAATAAATCTGTTAATATTATTTTTATTGTCATCACCGTCGATCGCGATGATGGAATGCTGGAGCCTACTAGTTACATTGTTCTCGACTGCAAAGCCCTGTTTTTTCATGCGCTCGTTGATGACTGCGATTTCCATCTCGTCTTCTCCTGTCAAGAATTTAAACGTTACATTCTTTCCTGACATGGGTAGCTTGAACTGGAATCGGTTTTGCCCGGGTGCTTCTGGCTCTATTTCAAGAGACTTAATAGGAAGATCTGCAAGATTAAACTCAGGCTTAGACGAGACTCCGCAAGAAGGGCAATCCATGTTAAGGATATACTCAGGCCCATAACCTGTAATTCGCAAAGCAATCATCAGGGCGTTTCTGTCACCTGAGAAAAGGGTATCTGGTTCTATGCTTTTATCTGTAAGGCACGACTTAATCAGATGAGTAATTACTGTCCCTTTCTTAATCAAAGCCCGAGAAGTCAAGATATCCTCTTCGCGGGCGGTCATGCCCCTGACATCTACTGTGTCACAATTGTGAAGAGGATGATCGACCGGATAAGCTTTTCCACCAGAGGGGAGAGGCACAGTCTCTACGGGAATATCAAATCCCAGGTCTTCCTGCATTCTCTCAGGTGTAGGTCTCATCGACTCTTGATAGTTAAAAATCTCATTTCTGCCAGCATCTTCGGACATAAAGCCCTCCTATTGTTTTAATTGTATGGGAGTTATTGGCGCAAGTAAACATCAGCGTGAGAAATATTGCCGCCGTATTATAAATATCATCTTGCAAAAAACACAAAAAAACCTCCACGAGGGAGGTTTTTTCGACAAAAGAAAGATTATGCGACTTTTAGTATTGTAAGACGCAGTTGTCATATCTCAGAGTAAGAGATATTTCTGTGGGAGCAGATGCTTCATCATAACTTAGATCACCATAGTTAGCATCAGTAATGAAAGCGCCCTTCATGTCCCAGAGCTCAACAACAGTTCCGACAGGATCTAGCAGCTTGATCTGGCAGTCACGCTTGTAAAAGTCAGCGTAGCCAGAGCGACCTGAAACGGATTCAAAGTGAGTTCTGATCCACTCCATAACTTGTTGCGCACCCGAGGGAGCGATTGGGTCATAAAGAGTAACACCCAAGGTTGCAAACTTAGTCTTTCCAGCCAAGTAGCGTGTGTGATTAATAAAACCAAGCTCAACTTCTTGTGTTTGAATTTGAGGTCTGTTTGCGGTCTTCATCAAGAAAGCGTCGATGCCCTCAATAGCGAAGACCCATCGGTACTTTCGCTTTGGCTCAAACTTATTAGGAAGCATCTCAGTTACGGACAGTGTTTCAGCCATTATTAACTCCTAGCAGTCTTATATATGTATTTGCTTTATTCATTTTTTATCTCATAATCCTTCAGCGCCTGCGTTGGTCACGACGAAGTCGATGGAGACAAACTCAATTGAACGTGTGGGTTGCAAGAAGATCTTTCCTCGAACAGTATTGTTCTCAATATCAGCTTGCGTTGTGGTGGTGGTATCGATTAGAACCTTAAACCTGTCAATCCCTTGCTCCTGCTGGACTCTCTGTAGTAGAGGGGTAACCAGGGCTGTAAATCTCTCAAGGGTAGATTCTCGGTTTGGTTCGAACAGAAGCGATTCTGCAACTCGCTTGACATTTCTTCTAATGTCGATTAGAAGACGTCTTACGTTGACTCTATCAAGAGCACTTTGAGCTGCCTGAAGTGTTTTTTGGCCGTAAATTACCGGGCCTGTCGCCGGGAACTTCACGATAGGATTAATATCCTTATCGTAGAGGTCATCCAAGTTACTTCTGTTAAGAGCAACGGCTGTTGACAACGAGTTGAGTGCGCCGCGGGCGAATCCTGCTGGAGCAAACCACGGGAAGGCAACAGCGTCGTTAAAGGAGAAAGCTCCTAGAACTGCAACTGATGGCGGGACCTGGACAATGATGTTTCCAGTTCCGGCGGTTGTCTCAACTGTTGCATTAACATTCACATCTGGGAAGTATGCAGCGGCGAAGGAGGTGTCGAGGGCTCTGTCGCCGAATGCAGAGACTGTGTTTCCAACATGAACTCGCTGGAGGGACGACGTTACAACAGAATTAACTTCGTCTCTCTCTTCAATGTCCATTAGGTAAAGTGCATCGAAGCGGTCCTCAACCACATCTATGACATGGTCAGTAACATTAGAGTGTCTAATTCCTGGTATTGCTAGCAACTGTATCTCTACGTCTGCTTTTTCGCCCATAATATCAGCGGCTTTTCGATATGCTGCAGTAGCTGATCCTGCTGTAAGGCCTCTACTTGCGTCATCTGCCTCGCCCTTCACTGCAGTATTGGAAAGCTTGGATGATTCTTTATTGAAGATATCAGTTCCATCAAATCCACCCTGTAGGAAGAAGCTAAACTTCGTAAGGCGCTTAATAGCTGGCTTGGCTGTATCGTCTACGGAGAAGGCTCTTGTCTTTGTTGAAGCGTTGGCAGCAATATTACCTTTTCTGACGTATATCGCTCCTGTGAGATCGGAATCCAGAGAGGACATAAGGCCGTCGGAACCTGTAACAACCTTGACGTTCTCGAAAGAGAAAACGTTGTTGTTAAATCGGTCACAATCAAGGATAACTCCTCCGGAATCTGCCTGATTGGGGTTGTTTCCTGTTACAAAGTTCTGGTTTGAAACCCCTATGAAGTTAGGGAAGAATTTCGTAAAAGAAGCAATAGTTGCGTCAGCAATTCGCTCCTTGTTGGGAAGAGACGTAGATGTTCTTCTCTCAAACTGGACACCCCAGTAATACGCCTTGTTTGCAATCTTCTTGGGTGAGAGTCCATCATTTATGTCTATTCTAAGCGGGACAGGAGGCTCAACTGTCTGTTGCAAATTTGCATTGAACTTTCCGGCAGTTAAAATATTTGCACCTGAAGTTATTAGATGGTCGATGCCTCGGAAACCTAGTGGAAGAGCAGACTCAGAAACATCACCGTTGGCTACAGCGGCATCAAGAGAAATCCTGATCCTGCTTGACACGTTAGGGAAGTTGCCCTGGACTACTATTTTTTGTGATCCTTGTGCGCGGTCGAAATCGTAGAAGATATGCTGGTCCCCGATTCGACGAGCAATAAAGTTGTCAGAAGTAGGATCTAAGTTTAGTCCGCGGTAAGCTTCCAGAACAACCTTCTCTTCATCTCGATCACTAAAATCTCTTACTACAAGATCAAATGATCCAAAGTCGTTATTAGGATCGCTCGACTTGGCGACGTTTTCAATGGATATCTTGTATCTTTGGTTTGCAACTGCACCATCAGAAATAGCGTGAACTCTAAAGAGGCTTCTTCTCTTTCCGCCGATTGTTTGAGAAATAACAAAGGGAGCATGAGGAGCTGCGTAGCGCTCTTTAAAGTTTTCGTAATTAGGAACAGCCGCTGATCCTGCATTTCTTCCTAAAGAAGAAGTTGTCAAGAAAGCAACATTTTCGTGGTTTGCTGGCTGCGCTGTTCCTGTTACAGGTAAGCATTGAGTTCCTGTGACCGCTGCAAATGCTGGGTAAACATCATACTGCGTATAAAGAACGTAACCATGATCCTGTATTGCCTCTGGATCCCTATTAAAAACATTTCCAAAGTAATTTGTTGCCAGCGGATCAAAAGAAGCAGTAACAACATTCTTGAAAGGAGTATTTCTGTGGCCGTTCAGCAACATAACAAATTCTTGCTTTCCGGAACCGATATTAACTGTCCCGGTCAGGCCGCCCTTAAGAGTTCTACTATCAACTACAGGAGAAGGTGCAGCGGAATTTCTTCCTGCAACCTTATTAGAGGATGAAAGCGTGGGAACCACACCGGAGGCTGCAAAAACCACGCCTCGAAGAATTGGGCGTGCCCTCTCATCTCCAAGAACTTGAATTCCTGCATCACTGAATATTGTTGATCCTACCGACTGCGACATGAAACAACCTAAGAAGAAAGTTCTTCCTAGTGGGCCGCTCTGAACTGCGTTAGGATTGTGACCTATCAGTCCGGAACCTAAAGGCTCTCTTTGACCAACAACGAATCCTGCATTTGTGACGGATCCATCAGTTGAGCTTCTTTGCTTGCCATCACCCGCACCTAAAACTCGAACATACGTTAAAGCTCGTGCGTTGTTCAGCCACTGCTGGGCTGCTAAAGGTCCGAATTTGTCACCTTTAATGGCGCCAAACTTGTTTTGAAATTCCTGGGTATCTGCAACCAGAACAGGAACAAAGGCACGCCCTTCATCAGCTGTTCCAACTACACCTGCAGGAACACCGGAAGGACCGGACTTGCTGGGAGCGGAGATATCAATTTCTCTTGTGCTGACACCTGGACTCTTAAAGGTTAACTCTGCCATCAGACTTTTCTCCTGAATATGCTCAAAATATATCTATTACTCAAAGCTAACTCCTGAATTGGTAATTACGAAGTCTAGTGAAATAAACTCAATTGCACGAGTTGGAACCAGCACAATTTTACCATTTAGTCGATTTGAGAGAACATCGTCTGTAGTGTTGTTAGTATCATCCATTACAACCTTAAAGTTCTCAATTCCGCTCTGAGCTTGTATCGTAGCTAGAATAGGTGTTACTTGAGAAATAAATCTCGCGCGAGTTGCTGGAGTGTTTTGCTCAAACAATATTCTATTAGCTACGTCCGAAACTGCTCTCTTGACCTCAAGCATCAATCTTCTTACGTTGACGCGATCCAGCGCAGATTGAGCAGCCTGCAAGGTCTTTTGCCCAAAAATCACAAATCCTTGTTGTGGGAAATTCGCGATCGGGTTAACCCTTGCATCGTAAAGTGTGTCCCTGTCACCAGCAGTTAATCGAACTCCTGTGTTCTTGACAAAATCTAAGGAGCCGCGGTTGAAGCCAGCTGGAGCAAACCACGGGAATGAAACCGCATCATTAAATCCTAGCGCAGCAATTGCTGCAACTGAAGGGGGGACTTTGACCCGTTCGTTATTTATGTCATCTTCGATTACAACATCTGGGAAGTATGCAGCCGCAGTGTTGTTATCAATTCTTCTTCCTTCAAACTGAGTTGAAGTCTTTGATACTGAGGGGCGCTCAGAAGAATCGTCGTAGATTCTATTGTCTGAGTCGTCAAACTGTGGAATGTCCAGCAAGTAGATGGACATGCCGTAATCCTTGTTTCGACTCATAGCATGATCAGTTACAAAGCTTTCTCTAATTCCAGGAATTGCTAGAATATTAGTGCTTACAGCGAACGGATCAGTCATGATATCTGCGGCTGCCTGGTATGATCTAACGCCGCTGTTATCTTTGCCCGCTCCGTTTTGATTGGCCGCGAAGCCAGCCGGGACATAACCTGAAGCTGCTCCTCCGCCGGTATCGAGAGATACTGACTTATCATTTAAGCGGCGAGCATTTTTATCCATTGTATTGACGCCGTCAAAGCCGCCAAAGAATACATTAGTAAACTTCATAAAGTCTGTAAATCTGTTGAAAGTTACAGAAGAAGTCTGAGCAAGAAGGGTCCCAAAAGTAATTCTATTAGAAAGATCTGAGCCAACTGTAATAGTGTATTGAGTTGAGTCTGGTATTCCGTTTCTAATGTATGCAGCATCCAGCATGTGCTCAGAAACTGTCCCCGTAAGCTCTGTATCGTTGTAAACTCCTGTTGAGCTACCGCCTGCCTGGTTGGGAAGCGCAACTCTTGCCAGGGTAAACTTGTTGTCATTAAAGTTATCTGCGCCAGAGCCTGTATGAAGATTATCCATCTTCTTCAAGCCCAAGAACATGAGTTGATCTTGAAGCCCCTTGTTTACCGAAGTCCCAACGTTAGCATTCAGGTTGGCTTTGCCAACTGTTCCCGTGGAAGCCAGCGCAGTTGTCTTTACTCCAAAGTAAACCCTGTTGTCAACAACTTCAGTTGATCCGGCTTTTCCAACGAGTCCTGCAGTTGTGGAAACTGCGCCCCTGGTTGCTTTAAATGTCAAGGGGACTGGAGGAACAACCGAGCCCGTAAGGGCATCAATTGCGCTAAAACCTGCGAGTCGGGCTTGGCTTTTATTGGGCTGCTGATCTGAGTTTAGGTCATTGGTCTTCAATGCAGGAAGACCTCGGAAACCAAATGGCAGTGCAGTCGCAGGAACTATGTCGTCAGATACGTTAGAGTGCATGACTATTCGAACAAACTTAGACTTATTGGGAAACTTGCCCTGGACCATTACGCGGCGTTCATCAGGATCATCTGCATCAAAATTAAAGAATGCCTTCATGTCACCTATCATGCGGGCAACGTAAGTTTCAGAAGTGGGATCCAGATTACAGCCTGGGTATTCTTCTAGCACTTGTGGCGCGAAGTCAGAGTCGCCGTAAGATCTAACTTGAACTGTAAATGTTCCTCTTTCTTGTGCGGGATCTGATGATCCTCGAATTGCTTTAATAGAAACTTTGAATTTAGTGTTAGCAAATTCTCCATCTGATATTGTTTCAAAGTGAAAGAGATCGAACTCTGTGTCACCGAAAGGCTGTGATATAAACTCTGTGGTTCGAGGTGTCTGGTATCTGGCATCAAATCTACCGAATGCAACTCTAAAAGCTTGTGCTGCCGGGTTATCACTCGAAGAATGGCCTGAGCCTGAGAGCATGGCAACTGAATTGGTTGCTCTAGCTACCGTGGCTAATTCTGGCTCAACATCAAAAGCAGCATAAAGAAGATGCTTTTCTGACGCAAATCGATCAGGATCTGTATTCAGCGTATTTCTAACATAGTTTATGCTTCTTGGATTTAGTGAGGCAGTAAAAATTCTTACTCCGGCGATATTGTCATCATTTCCGTACGATGTCCCTGCAGAAGTAGATACAAAAAGCTTGAATTCATCTTTTAGAACTGCAGCTTTTCCACCAACTGTCGCAAACTCATTGAATGAGGTTTTAATGGTTGCTCCGGTCTGGTTGTGATTAAGAACACCAAGCCTTGCATCATTTGTTGTAAACAAAACTGCTCTTACAAGATTGGCGTCAGCATTTCCGATGGTAGAATTATCAGTAAAAATTGGAAAGCCAAATGCTTCAGATGCAGAAACAACATGCTTTGCTGTTAGAAACTGCACTGTCCCCATGTGCCCAGCAGGCTGGATGTTTGCAGCAACTGCGGTTGAAGCCAAGCTAAATCCGGCATTTTTAACCGTGCCCTGAGCTCTGGTTGTATTTATATCAGAAACGGAAGTGTTGGCACCAGCACCAAGCACTCTTACGTATGTTACAGCGTCTCTGTTCTTAAGAAATTCCCGGACTGCATAGGGGCCAAATCTTTTTGAACTAAGACCTCCAAACTTAGTTTGAAAGTCAGCAAAAGAGCCCACAGTCACTGGGACAAAAGCAGGTCCTTTTTCAGCGGTTCCAATAACGCCGGCGGGGGTTCCTATGGGAGGATTTTCACGCTGGGTTAAGTCTACCTCTTGATCAAAAAAACCGGGAGATCTAAATGTTTGTTCGGCCATTGAAACGGTCTCCTAGCACATAACTATCTATAAATATTGGGATTAAGGTCAAAAGTCCCTTAAATGTCCCCCAGTTTCTTGATGATTCTCGCTTTAACAACTGACTCACCCTTTCTTTCGTTTCGAGACAAGACTTTTAAAATCTCAACTTCGTTCTCGCCCGTTACGGGATTTTTAATAATATTTCTTACTTTTTCTACAGTTCTTCTATCAGAATCGACCACATTACCGTCGCGACCGATATCCTCAATGTCCTGTAAAATAAAGTCATCGACATCTCCGGAAACTGGAGGTTTATTTCTCTCTTCTCCTACAAGAGGAGCGTTTACCTGGAACATTTCAAAAGATACATCAGGAGCAGATAAAAACTTTCTAAAAGGTGATGGATCACCTGGGTTTTGGGGTGCAATTAAGTAGCCCGTCACTGTAAAGTTCAAGGTATATCTTACAATTCGCTCTTGGTCTGTGAAATCATCAAAATTATCTGCATTGGTCAGGGTATTGTCAACGAACGCAATAAAATAGTATCCTTTGTCGCTAGTTATCTTGAATTCGTGCCTTGCAGAACCTGACGGACTGTATGAAGACATCAGGGTCTCTATAAGCTGGTTCATGTGCGTTACATAATTTGTCCAAAAAACTACTTCATAACTAATTGAGAAAAAAGTAGGGTTAGGAACGGTAATAATTTCAAAAATATTTTTTCCAAGATTAGGCTTAAGGGAGTAGCCCGGGTATGTATCACCTACAAATTCTGCTTCTGGTCTTCTAGAGCCCACCTTGCCGGCTTGAGCATTTCGTGCAGGATTTCTGGAACCGACATTTTCTGGAGATGCAACATTATCCTGGTTTCTTAGGCGGGTCTTGTTTACCAAGGACTGGTATCTTGGATCTTTTGAACTTAATCTTCTTTTAATAGTGACTTCGCCGACATCAGCTCTAGGTCCTGGGACTGTGGCTGCTGTTGACTGGTCGATTGATGTTCTTCTAATTGAAATTAAGGGAATGATGACGCGACCAGCGTCGTCGCGGACAGGTTGCTCTTTTTTAATAATTGCGAATCTCTCACCGGTGGCGAAAATTACTGGAACTTTTTCAGAAGTCCCTCGATTAACAATGGTAAAATTTATGTCTTTGTCAAAAAGGTTGAAAAATGCCCTGTCAACGTCGCCTATACCGCAAGCAGGAATATGAAAATCATCTGGTATGTTTGACCCCTGATATCCTGTTTGCAACCTATCTGGCTGGTGTATTGAGCCCCCGTTAGGATTCCCTATGTTTTTTCTTGTAGGCATAAATTACCCTTCGCCTTCATCATAGAAAGAATAGTCATCAGGAACTTCACTACCCCTAGGAGAAACTTGCTTCGGACCTGTAATCGGGTCACTTAGGACACCTTTCTCGCGGAGGGCTCTTACGTCGCCCGTAACTCCATCATCATTTTCCTTAAAGCCTCGAGTTTGATTGTAGGTAGTCTGAACTGCATCTGCATCTGAGTATGTAAAATCTGTCGGCCCAAGAACCTGAGTGACAAAATTGTTCTTTCTTGCAGGAACAGCAGTTAAAGTTATGCCTGCGTAATGCTCGATTTGTCCAAAAAGAGTCTTTTCAACTTTTCTTGCAGCAATTTCATAAAAAACATCGCCGTAGCTAAAGAAGTCACCCACCTGAACATCAAGACCGATATCAAGCAAGTCTCTTGCATGAAGAAAAGCCTTGACAGTATAGTTTTTATCTATTCCGAACTTGGTAGTGCTTTGATCAGTTTCTGAGTATTCAACGACTGCGGTTACTTCGACCGGGTTTTCAAAGATCTTCTCAGGAGCCTCTGAGTAGACATCATGAATGCGAGTCTTAGTAGCTGAGATTGAATAATAGTAGATCTTTGTCCCGATAACGTCTTTGTTGACTTCTTTTGTCAAGTCAGATATCAGGTCAATTTCTCTTCCAGTAATAAAAAGCCTAGGCATTTATCTAACCCATTGTAATAGCCCCGCCATTAGGAACGGGTATAGTCTTAAGTTGCTTCTGGATATTCTCAGCTTTGTTTGCATTAATCTCAATAAATTTGTCATAAGTCATCGACTCAAGCATAGTTCTGATTTGTTCTACTAGCTTTGTCTTATCTTCCCTGCCTTGTGTTACAAGATTTCCGCCATTTAGAGTGAGATCACCCTGCGGAATAGGAACGGTTGAGAACTTTGATCTTACAAGCCCTAAAAGCTCTGTAGCCAGAGCCAGTGCATACTGGCGTGTCCACTGCCTACCCACTGAGTTTACTTTTGAGAAGTTAAGTCTTCCGAAAGGAACATTAGATAAATTACTCACTCCAAAAATTGAATCATCTTTAAACGCAGGTTTTAGGGGGTCAGGAGCAAAAGAAACTCTAATAAAAAGCTTTTTGTCGATCTGGTTTCCAGTAGGCATAGGAAATATTCTTATTTTTGTTCCGGTTATCTTGTAAGAATAATTTGATCTTCGGACCCGGTGCGAAACATTCATTTGCCCAGCACGGAGAATGTCTTCAAAAACAGGAAGAACATAAAATATTGTTTCGGGAGTGAAAGATTCAAAAGAAAACTCATTGTTAAGGTAGTTAATTGCCGATGTTGTGTCAAAAAATCTGTATGCGGCAGTGGGATTAAAGTGAAAAACTTCTTGTATTTTCATTCTCGTGTTATTTCTATTAAGAGAAGATGAAAATAGAAGATTGCCGCCGGCATCCTTTAAGTTGTCGTAAATATCGTAGTCTTGCTGATCTTTTATTAGCTGAATCGACCCGGATATTGACTCATAAGATCCACCTATTCCTGCTTCAAAAGCATAGGGCTCTGCTTGACGATTTAAAAACTCCAGAGTTTCTCTAGGGTAGAGTTGCTCCGACCCCGACATGCTTCCCGTTGCTGTTCCTAAAAAATCTGTTAGTTGCGACTTTGCTTGGTATTCGTTAATAATCGAGCCGTATTGCAAAAAAGACTCTTCGAAGCAAGCCCAGATTTGCTTCTTTGTCAATTCAACACTCAGGATATCATCCCCGAGCTTTCTCTTGACAAAAGTAATCATTGCATCGGCTTCTGTCTGGAAGTTGGTATCTGTGTCAAAAAATCCAAATGGTGTGGGATTAGTTGTATTTGCAAATGTGGGCATGCACAGCTCCTAGTCACTTTCCTGCTATTAAATATGTTCGGAGATGAGATAGTTTTCAAAGGTTTAAAAGGGACATGCGAAAAGCAGCAATAAAAAAAGAGGCACCATAAGGTGCCTCCTTCAAAAATTTAGTTAAATTTTTATAAAAGTGTCAGTCTGGCGTTCCGTCGCCCGAGAGAATTACGCTCCATGCGTTATCACCTATCTTAGTAACAACAAGAGCAGCACCTGCTGCAACAGCTAACTCTTTTGAGAAGACACCCGCAGCATTTGTTACTGCTACGCCGTTGATTGTGGTAGCTGTTGTACCATCACCTTTGGAGCTAAGCTCGAATGCTTCGAGTGCACTAATAACAACCATATGACCAAGGGGGACATCAGTTGGGCTGGGCAAATAAATCCTATCATTGGCATTATTTGCATTTGTTACTGAGACAAAACTAGCTTGTGTGCTAATTGTAGAAGCCGCGACTGCAGCGGCAGCGGCCGGTGCCTCTATCGTGTGTCCACTAGTCATCGCAAAACTATTTTTAATCTCCAGGCCGGTTCCGCCTTTTTGGACAAGACCCTTGACATCATCCACTACTACCTTTACCATAATTAATCTCCTTTTGTTCACATGCTTCCGGAACGACGGTGAGTTCGCCTTTATGGAATGTACCGGGCTTAATACTAGGTATCCCTTGAAAAAATAATTTTTCTATCTTTTGAAAGCCCATCGATAGATTCTTAGCAGCTGCCCCTTTAAAATTCCCAGCCTAGAAGAAGAGAGCCAAATACCGTTATTTTTTTTAATTTTTACTAATCCGGTCAAGTAAGGTGTAGCAACACCAGACAGGTTGTCTTCAAGCTCAAAAATTACATTATCAACCAGTAAACTCATGTGGTCAATTAAACGCTGGTCAAGAGCAACGTCGTCATCGTGGTCTATCTCCATATCCCATCGAACATCAACTCCGTACTTATCAGATTTTCCCATCTCTATATAGACTCTTACTTCATCCACAACAGTAGGATCAGAAGGCTTTAGCTTGTGAACAACAGGCTTGTCCTTGGAAGATTTTTCTTCCCCTAGATAGTCAGACAAAGTAACACCGATTTTAACAAAATTCTCAGAGCAGATTTTATACGAGCTTTTCATAGTGCCCTCCAATTAAATATCGAGTTGAAGATAAAAAAAGGGACCCCCGAAGGAGTCCCTTTTAAGTAGAACTGTGTTCTGCAAGAATTAGATAATGTTCATATCCATGCAGGTAACGGTTCCGTAGAAGTCAGCGCGAACCATCTTCTTGCCGTAGCGAGTCATCAC
>CEUT01004702.1_pt1 | contig 23189 bp, 35 predicted proteins | sample 531401 | NCBI WGS metagenome assembly CEUT01 (sample SAMEA2622821, study PRJEB7988) | marine metagenome | biome: marine biome (ENVO:00000447); feature: surface water layer (ENVO:00002042); material: "saline water (ENVO:00002010), including plankton (ENVO:xxxxxxxx)" | depth 5 m | reverse complement strand
CTAACACTACTGGCAGTCAAAACGTAGCTGTTGGATATCAGGCTTTAGAGGCAAACACTATAGCTGGTGATAATACTGCTATTGGGTACGGTGCCCTTCAAGACAATACAACTGGCAGTAGTAACACTGCCTGTGGACACCGTGCGCTTGCTCGAAATACCACTGGTACCTTCAACGTTGCTGTTGGACGGATTGCGCTAGATAACGTTACCACTGGCTCGCAAAACATTGCCGTGGGTTACAACGCTGGCGGCTCAATTACCACAGGAAATGAGAACGTTTGCATCGGTCAAGATACAGGCGATAGAATCACAACTGGCGATCGAAATGTACTCATTGGCGACGACGCTGATGTTGATGTTTCTGGCAGAGATCGCGCTTGTGCTCTTGGTCAGGGCGTATCGACCTTTGCCACTGATTCCACGACCCGGATTCTCGGTGATAACGGTGTTTACAACACAGGCAACACCTCCAATTGGAGTACAACCTCTGATCGTCGTCTGAAGAAGAACATTGTTGATTGCACGATTGGTCTTGACACAATCAAGCAAATTGTCGTGCGCAACTTTGAATACAGGACCGCATCGGAAATCACAGATGCAGAACTGCAAAATAATCTCGACATTTACACGATTCCTAAAACGGGTGTTCAGGTTGGTGTTATCGCGCAGGAGCTTGAGGCTGTAATTCCAACAGCTGTCGCAACAGACGACAATGGCGTCAAGCAAGTTCAGCAGGACGAAGTGTTCTGGCACATGCTTACTGCCATCAAGGATCTTGCTGCAGAAAATGACGCACTCAAGGCTAGACTTGACGCAGGTGGACTCTGATTATGAAACTTGTTTTTAACATCCTGCTAACTGTATTAGCACTGTTCCCTAACTTATTGATTGGCTACTTGTACATCAACAAGGATGCAATCATCGAGCAACAAAAAGAAGCCCTGATGAAAGGCATCGGAGGACAGCTATCCAGCCAACTTGGCAAGCAAACAGAAGCTTTAACTGGCAACATGGATTCTTTATTCGCTGACAAGATCAAACCCGAAATGGACACGCAACACCAAGGACAACTTGATGCGCTGCCCAAGGAAACAGGCCCTGCAATTCCTTTTACAACGCCGTGATTAACATTCCGGACATTGGGGTACGATCCATACGGATTGTGCAAATCCCTGATGTCCATTCTTGGACACAAATCGCACCTCTAAATATTCCTCATGCACCCCCAGTAACCCTGGAGATCGGACTGCCGATCATCAACATTCCTGGTTGTGTTGAAGCACATGAAAAAAACGACAAGTCATCGACAATTTCTAGCGATGATCTTAGAGGCGTCATGGTTTTCTGCGATGCAGGAGTACCTTCATACAACCCGATTAATTACAATCCAGAACAATTAATACGTTCAAGCATCCCAGCAATACCAAATACGACGAAGCCTTCTACACCTGAAACACCAGTAATCCCCAGTAATCTCCCCGGTACTAGGAAGGAATTTAAACCAGCAGCTCCTGACGACACACAAGAAGAATGCACAGAAAACTGTGATGAAAAACCTCAATTAATTGAAGAAATTAAACCAGAAAAGGAGTTAAATATTACTGACTATTTACCTGATTTACCTACAACTACTACGACGGCAGTCATTGCTGTTGTTGCGACTTCTTCTGCTCTATTAGCAAAGCCGCTTGCCGACTTGCTTCTAAAACTGATAAAGCCGACTGTGAAGAAGGCCCAGAAGAAACTGCTTGACGCACTTGGGAAGAAGACGAAGACTGAATCGGTGCGTGAGCGTGTCCTTGCTCAGCGTGATCGGAACCGTGCGATTCTTGCTTTACGGCGGGCTTTGAAGAAATAGGAATTGAATGCGTGTGTTGTGGAAGATGTCCTGGTGGATTAACCAGAATTACATCCTCACATACTTTGAAATAAGGTGATTTGGGATGAAAAAGTATGCCTTGTTTTTTCAAATTTCCACAATGTTTTAACCTTCCAATCTCAAAATCTAATCTCTTTGTAGCCAATATTTGCTGCTGTATTGCAGTCTGGGTATCAACTGCTGTTTTACAACGTTCTTGCAATCCGCCATCTAAAGGAATAGACAGCGTGGCAGACAGCCCAAAATTGATATTATGCGAATTCTTTTGCCCAGTACGTACAGGAACTTGATATAAAACATCTCCCGGATTTAGCAGGTTTCCATCATCATCTGCCCGCATGTCATACACATTATCCATGTAATGTGATTCATATGGAACTTGCCAAGAATTACTAGATGTTACGAACGGGGTAAAATTCAGCGTTGGTCCTTGACAGCTGATTCCATTTGAATAGGTGTTGGTGATATAGGGTCCCTGTAAAACCTGGATTGCTTGATTTGTAACTGAACCGCTACTATTAGCAATAGGGTTAGCAGTTGCACTAACGCCACCGACAGTATCGCTGTAAGCCGGAGAAGAAAATAAGGTGGCACAACCTATTGCGTAAAAATAGACGTGGTTTCTGTGACGCTTTGGATTTCTGTGGTTCTTTCGATCACCGTGTGATTCGAGAGCCCTGCCCCTTGGTAGGTCTCTGTGAACGTGAAAGCGCCGCCAGGTGTTTGCAACGACCAGTTGGGCTTGTTTTGTAAATCCAAACCAGTCCATGTGCTAGTGACTCCGTTCACCGTATTGCTGTCTCTGGTAACAGCCCCTGGTGAAATACTAGCTCCTGAATGTTTAATATTGGTACCGGTCACGGAATACTGAAAACCCGTGTTGTAGTCCATTGAGTTAATAACTTCAGAAACTTTTGTCGAAGTTTCTGTCCTTGACACCATGGACCCCTGCTGAAAATTTGGTACTACCGGAACGCTATACGCTGACTGAAATAAGCCATGAAGAATACCCAGGAGTAAACCCAGTCCAATACCTTCTTGTAAACGTGTCATCTATCGGACAGTCACTTCCGTCACAAATTGTCCAATTGCTGTGGTGCCTGCGCCTCCTGGATTGATCGTGGTAATACCAGCTGAATTGATTACACCACTTAATGTTCCAGCCACGCCGCCTGCAGTGGTAGTCACCGTTCCGTAAGCAGGTAAATTAGACACAGTGCCAGTGGAAACAGAGACACCTGTAGGAATAGCATCGCCGTAGGTAAACGACTCAGACAGGCTGAAAGCAGATCCTGAGGTAGAAATTCCATAGCTACCGGCTCTTAAAGTTGCGGCGGCGGTAACACTTGCTGGCGCAGTCAAGCCACCCATGGTCGATACACTTGCGTTATTTCCTGCAACAGAATAAGTACTACCAATGCGTGTTGCTTGTGTGGCGGCAGCGTCAACAGTGAGCTGTACCGATGAACTCATGCGATGGATGATATCCGCTTGTACAGCGCCAGGAGCCAAACTTAATACTGCAGCTGTAGCCAAGATAGTTTGGGTTTTCATTACTTATACGTTACTTATACCCCAAGTTTACCATTGGGTAAAATTAGGATTGGGGATAATATCTAACAATGAAACTAGGACCTAACCCAAAAGAATTAACTGAATACTTAGGTAGTTTAGTTCCAGTAGGTGTCCTCACTTGGGCTTTGGCAGTTTTAACTGCAAGTTACCTTGGTATTGCGACCAAGATTGATGCGGCTTTTATTTCATCCTTGGTAACAAGTGTCCTTGCTGTGTACGGCATCTCTAAAAAAGATGACGGTAAAAAAGGCACTACAATAAAGAAAGTTACCCCAACCGAAGGTAAGGGTAAAGAAACGTCTCCAGACCAAAAATTCACTGCTCCAAAGATCCCATCACCGGATACCGGAAATGAAAAACAAAGCTAGAGACAAACAAATCAAAGTGAACGTTTGTTGGGAAACAGCAGACGAACGCAAGTGCCATACGTTTAATAAGGATGAAGCCTACGCATTAAAAACCGCCATCGAAAATGACGGCGGTACGGTGTGGTGGTTTAGCCCTGTCGAGTAATCACTCTTTAGGGAATAAGCCGTTCTTGATAAATAACACGGCTTGGTCATCGATAGTATTGTCGGTACTTTCCGCCAGTTTGGTAAGAAGATCTACGATCAACTTCTTGACTTGCGGAGAGTTTAAAAATGTGAACAGAACGGGACGAATTAAAGCAATCATTTTGTTACCGGTATAGTCTCACTTATTCTACGGACATAGATCAACGTACAATAATCAACTACCTGTCAAATTCATACTCTGCCTCGACGTAAATCTCTGCGGTGTGTTCAGAATTCCCTTGTTGACATGCTTTCCGAACTTTTCCGGCGTAATAATCAACAGGTGCAAAGGAATCATTAAGATCCGGCTCTGAACTAAAAAAATCGTCAAAGTCTTTCTGATCTACCGTGTAAGACCAGTTCTTTTCTTCGCTTGTCATTAAACGTCGTAAACTTTACACATTGGAGCAGATGGGTTGTGCTCGCAATAACACTCTACACAAGTTACTTCGCCTCTATCGCATGGACACGGAGACTTTTTACCGAAGAGATTCTTAATTGCTTTAAAGACTTTTTTCATGGTCTTGTGACAAGGGGTAGAAGAATATCAGGGAAAGGATTGTCTGGAGTGTGTTCACGATCCCAGGCAGTACGCCATTCCGTCAATGAATGTTCGTGTTCAGTCGCGCCAGTAAATTCTGGGCCAAGGTCGCATTGAATTGCGCTGTCTACATCTAGATCTTCATAAATAATCCTGGAAAAATCTTCAAGCAAAAGAACCGGAACTGGATCCGCAATTTCAATAACTATACCAACAGCATAGTCAATTAATTCATTCCGTGTATTTGAAATACACAGCATATAGTCGCCAGGCTCTAACGTGAAATACAGTTCATTTCCACGATCAAGTCGAGCAGAATTAAATTCATTATAGAAATCTGATGTAGCCCCCATGAAGGAACCTGCGTAAGGATACGCTACATTTCCGTCACTATCTTTTGTGGAGATACTATCTGCCTGAAATATATTTCTGGCTTGTATTGGATTACGGTTTAAATCATATGCAGAAAGGTTTATATGTTTCGCTCGATTACCACCTTTGGCTGTAATAATCCAACCAGGTGTATTTAAAGTAAATTTAAACCAGTGGTTATAAGTATTGCCGCCATAGCCACCCTGAACTACCTGGTTGGTTGGCCCAAGCTTTCCACGGAGATATCGAACCGAGGTCTGTGCAAATGAGCCAATTGGAAACGGATTTTGAGCCGTCCGCTGTCTTTGGCTCAATTGGTTACGGGCCATTATTTATAATTATTTGTCTATCCTTCATCATAATCTGGGGCATCTTTAACACAAAGAGGATGTGCAATAGTCGGTTTGTATTGATTTTGCACTACTTCCTGTGTCTTGCCGAGGAGTCGGGCACGGCTCATAAGCATTAGTTTCTCCGCTTCATATTTTGTACAGAACGGATGGATACGTTTTGGTGGCATACCTGCATTCCAAGTAGACACCATATGTAGTGGGTTGCCACACCAAGGGTTTCCGCAGACGCGGGTGACAAACATCGAGCCGACATCACCCCATGCAGCCTGGTAAATAGCCTTGTGTACATTTACACGTTCTGATTTTTGCTTGCTGTATATCGCCCGATAAGACGGCATGTAAATACGCTGCGGACCTTTTGAACCAGGGAGGTCGATTTCCCAGCAGTCATTTATATCGGATACCCTAATTCGCTTCCAAAGTTTTTCATATTTAACTTTGTATTCAGGATCCATGTAATTGATATCGAATCCACAGATGTTGGACTTGATCTTCAAAACGCAGTGGTAACACCAGTGGTGCGTCATGTCCCGGATGGTATGCCCATGTGGACAGACGAATCCCCTGTAGTAGCCATGTTCTCGGAGTTCTTGGTCACTGAGAAGATGAATGTCCCGGACGTAGCGGAACTGAGCTTCGCTCACGATGTTTGCCATGTCAGCCCCAGGGATCCAGGTAGTGTCGTTGTGGACGCATTTTGTACCTGATCAGCAGGTCAAGTCGGTTGTCTTTTTCGATATTGAAGCGGTCGTGAACGACTGCGTGGTTGTCTGGGCATTCTCCAGTGCGGAGGTAGTAGACAATCCTGTGCGCCAGATACTCTTCATTGTCCAGAGGGACAATGTAATACCCGTTGATTTTGTTGCGGCGAGTAACAAAACGGTTTTTTCTGACCCAACGCAAGCCACTTGGATGTTCGTCCGTCAGCTCTAAACGTTCCTGAATGATCCATAGAGGAGGCATTTCGCGGTAAACGCGTGACACAGAAAACCGGAATGAAAGAGATTTTTTCTATATCTAATATAAACGCCATTTTGAGGATTTTGTCGTTGTTCATTCCGGTTTTTACTAAGTCTCATGAGAAACGGAATGTACATGGACACTTTGCCCAAAGTGGCGTCTGCGTTATCTATAAAAGAAAATACGTTCATTCCGGGTTTTTGTGCACCGCAAGGTTCTTGGTTTGGTCTCAACCTAAGACTTATAGACCATAAAAAAGCCTCCCGCTGGGGACGGAAGGCTCGGATGGGTCTGCGCTCGGCCTTAGCTTACCTCAGCCAGCTTCTTTTTCGTGCGTTTTGTTTTTTTCTTTTTCCTCTTCGATACCGTTTCCAGTTCCACGCCGTGATCGACCTCCTGTAGGACATCCTCAAAAATCCCACCAAATTGCGACGCGACTGTCTCCCACGCAAATTGCGTATCCGTAGCTCTCTGATAACAGAGTTCCGCAACCGCCTCACGTTTACCTGGGCTTTCGTAAAGTTCCGTAAGGAGTTCAGCCAGGTGGTCCCCCGACGGGCACGGCATTTCTCGGGCATAGTTCGTGTCTACATCAACGTGATCGCATCTGATCAGCTTGCCATAACCTTCAAAGATTTCTTTGCAAGATGTGTGGTTCGGGACGATTTGGGCGACCTTACATGCCGCATGTTCAAAGTTGACCAGGCCCCAGCCCTCACCCTTGCAGGTATTTACGCCTACGTCACAGGCGTTATAGATGCAGTTCAGCATGTCCACCTCGACGTTAGGCGGCTGATCCCCCTGGGCAGTACGGATGATTCGGCCATTTGGATCGAGGCCCTGCTTCTTCATTTCCCGTGCGAACACCGGCATGATGTCCCAGCCTTGGTCCTTGCCGCCCATGTGTAAATACAGCTGAGCGTCCGGTTTGTCTTTGGCAAATTTGGCAAAACCTTCGATTGTGATGTCGATACGCTTGCGGAACTGGTTCCGGTTACCGTTAAAAACAATGAAAATATCAGGATCTAGACCCAGTCTCTTCCGGGCTTCCTTCTTATCCATCGGATAGAACTGATCTGGCGTCATGCCATGAGGAATCACTGCAACAGGCTGGGTGATACCACCGGCAATAAATTCGTGTGCGCCGAATTCGGTGTAGGAAATGACGGCATCCCACTTGTTGGCTGTGTCGGACAGTCCACCGATCCAGTTGTAGGAGTCCATGGGGGCATAGCCCACGAACTTAAATTTCTTCTGCTCGTGCAGGTCAGCAATCTGTTGGTATTGCTGGTTGATAATCCAGATGTCGTTGATGGTGAAGACGATGTCGGGCTTCTCTCGCTCTACGATCTCCCGAATCCGTTGCACGCCAAAGGGTTCCGTCTGGTACCGGTTGGACGACGGGAACATTTTGTACCGGTCTTGTAGCGGTGTTGGGTCACCCCACCAGTTATGACCGAGGACACAGATTTCGAACTTATCGTCAAGATGCTTGAGTACATTCTCAGTGACACGGGCAAACCCGGTCATGGCGACAATATCCCCACACCACAAAAGCTTTGGTTTCTTACTCATTTAGCGGTAATATTCTCCACCCAACTATACACAGTTTGAAGGAGTTATCGACCTTACAAGTTCTTTCTCCTCTACATTTTCAGCGGCAAGTCTATTTTTTAAATACTGTGCAGCTGCGTGAGTATCAGTTTCTTCTCCGCAGGTATAAAGATCGATAGCGCAGTAGCCGATCTCAGGCCAGGTGTGGATTGAAGCGTGGGATTCAGCAAGGAGTGCCAAGACTGTCACACCTTGTGGTTCGAATTTATTGCTGATGATCCGCAAAACGTTAGCTTTTGCCATGCGTAATGCGGATTCCAGTGCCTGCACCAGTAGTTGGCGGTCATCCAGCACAATTTTGCTGCATCCGTACATGTCCAGAATCAGGTGCCGACCGTCGCTCATTCCTCTTCTCCTGTTTTGGGCTCGTGGTTTTTATCGATGATGTCGCCGTAGTGAACACGCCATTCATCTTTGTTTAAACCCACCTCGACGATAGAGGGGAACTTCTCATATTTCTGGTCAGATGAGCGGCAAGCCACGTTGACCACCCGCATTCCCCTACGATTCTTGAACTTGTAGACGTTGAGTTGGAGCTGGTGAACACAGATGTCCATCAGCAGGGACTCAAAACGACTGCGGCCCAGGATGTTGCTGTTGGACGACCGAGCAAATTCGCAGTAGCTGGCATAGAGCCACTTATCCCAGTTGACGAAAATATTGGACGTGCCCCCTGGGGAATGCTTAGCCAATCCAATGGGAGTGGAGATGCCCGGATCAAAGATGAGGCAGTGCTCCATCCAATCCATGATCTGGTTGGATTTCAGGATCTGTTCACGGTGATGCTTGGCAAAGAAGTCAACTTTCTTATTGGTTTCCATCAGGTATTCCCGCATCTCTGCCTCCGAGAGATCGAGGACCCAATTCACCAATCCGGGAAGGAGTTCCGAAAAGTCACCGAAAGGATGACCTCTGTCATCCATATCAATAAGCGTACGCTGTTCTGCAGAGCTGCCGGTGAAAGGGCGATCGAAAGGAATGGTAAGCCGACGGCGAGCAAGACCAGAAGTGGGATCTGTCGTTTGAATCGGTTCATTGGCCGTGATCATGACCAGTCCGTTGAACTTAAACGGTTTCTGGGAACCTGACTGAAACTTGCGTTCATTACGTATCAAATCACGTCCAGTCAGTGCCTTCAGCACGGAGACTGATCCGCCGTAACGTTCCACATCATTGAAGAGCAGAAGCTTTTTCTTGTAGAGGTTTGCGGTTTCGAAACGGTTTTTCTCCAGGTGCTCCAGAGAGGAGATCATGGCGTTGTCATCACCCACCAAAGCGTGAGCGAGGTTGGAGTAAGTGGATTTACCTGACTTACCAGGACCAACAATTTCAACGAATTTTTGGACCTCGGAGTTACCCATCAGCACGGCACGGAGCCATGCACGAAGGACCTGCACACGGCCCCAGTTGCCATCCTGAGCGTTCTTAAGCCACTTAATGATGGGTTCACAAGTAGCACTAGGATCGTACTCATAGGGGAGCTGCTGGGTCATATACATCTCCCGATCGAACGGCAGAAGCTCCTTGGATTCGACGTCCAAGATCCCGTTCGTGAAGAGAAGTTGGTTGTTACCTTCGTACCAATCTTCGAAGATGACGCTGATCCGCAGCTGCTCCATCACGTCATTGATGAGGTTCATGCTGTAGCCATTCGGCAGCAGATCCTCTTTCACCATCTCAAATTTATTTTTGATCTCACCTTTGATTTCGATGTCCGAAAGCTGAGTCCAAAGACCTTTGCTTTTGTATTCGTAAAGGTAGAAGCAGCCTTGCGTCTGGCAGTAGCGCAGATTCCCTTTCCAAAGTTGAAGGACAATATCAGTTACGGTATCCGATGAAGGATTGCGCTTCTTGCTGTCTTTCCCTTTCTTGTCGTTGATTACCGGTTGTGCCCAACCACCACGACTCATTGAGGGGAAGGGGAGATCTGTTGTGCTGACTGTTTTTTTCTTAGGCCGTACGTCTTGGCTTTCGATTTCAGCAAGCAGTTGTGCTGCATGTTCCAGCGTTACGTCATCAACGCCGAGTGCTTTGTAGTCCTGCGATGGTTTCCATCCGTGCTCCTGGGCGACATGGATCAGAGAACCGATGCCACGTCCACCTTCTTTACTGAAGGAACGCCAACGGCGAGCACATTCACCGTCTTTGTATTTGTCAGATTGATGGGACCAGGAATCCCACTGATCTAACAGTGATTCGTCTAGCGAATGAAGCGACTGGCCAACGGTGATCCAGATGTCATAGTCATCGGCAGCCTCTGGGGGCATTGCCCACATTGCTTCAGCGGCCAGTTGGATGTCCCGTTCCAGGGAGATCTCAGCGTTAATTGCAAAGCCAGGGCCGACGATCCGAGTGGTTTCACTTGCCGGTACGCCTTGCTTGACGTTCTTATTGATGATGGCGTTCAGTAGCCAGTCCGGCAGTTCAGGCAGGCTGTCAACCCATTCGAAACCCTGGCCCTCAGCGGTGTAGTATCCTTCCGTCTCAGGGTGAAGGCCCATCACCACCCCTTGGTGGCGCTTCCACAGAACCTCTAGTTTTTCCTTGTTCTCTTCTGCATGCCAGGTGTATTTGTTTCTGACGAAATGCTTATGCTTTTCGCGGTCTAGCTTGTATAGTTTCTTCTCACGGCCCTCTTTGCCACTGAGAACTGTCAGGGTGTTGGGCAGTGCAGTTGCGAAGTCTGTTCCGGCAACTTCTTCGATGAGTTTGTAAACACTTGGGCCATCGATATCGACCCAAACCAAGCCATAAGGATGATTGTAGACAGGACCACCCAGTACTCCGACGGCTTTACAGTGCCCGGTGAGTGTCTCCTCCTCAATTTCTCGTACGCTATAGGGGTTGTTCTGCCATCCCGAAATGTACGGGTCCTTATTGGCACCCAGCGGCGTAAGCGGCCAGTCGATCGGTAGATAGTCAAGGCGGATTTCTCCTGGTCGTAATGACTGTGGTTGCTTATTTGCCATTATTTTTATTCGTTAACTTCCACTTTAAAGTGCTTGTTTGCGAAACGTTCGTCGTTCAGCAACATAAATGCATGCAAATGCATGACTGTTGGAAGATGGAAACAGTCGCCTTCATTGGCCGCCTCCATATAATTTTTGAGCGCAAAAAGCCACTCACCCATATGCACATGGATGTCCATGAGGGTCCCCAGTTGAGCGTCTCTATATCCTAGGCTGGTCAATCCCGGGTGAGATTAGGCATTTATTTAGATAACAAAGTCTCATAAGTCTTGTGATAAGTATTTAAGTTTTGTAACTTTTCTTAGATCAAGTCGGGGTCGTACACATTGCAGTTTTCAATTTGCTTGTAGTATTCCTCGACGATTTTGTACCAATCCTCCCGCAGGATGTCCAAGAACCTCCGCGAGATCTTGAAAATCTGAGTACGGGCAGGCGTTGAGACCAAGATGGCAGCCTGCTGAACCTTCATGTCCAGGGTCTGCTCGATGGCGATGTCGTACGCAGCCAGTTGCTTACAGGTTTTTTTGAACTTCATGTGGCCGCCCAACAGGTCACGCCATTCTGGTGACCCCTTTTCCAAGTCTTTCGGCCAGCGTCGGCTGTAGGGTTTCACGCTGGTTTTCAAATCAGCAAGCGTGAGTTTGCCATTGGCAACAGCAATGATGTCAGGCGCACCGGCCCAGGCTCTGCCCTCGCTGTCACTACCCCAAACCCGGGCGACTTCATCAGCACCCATCGTGAAGTCAAACTTATCTAGTACAGGGGATTCAGCCCAGAGAACTTCTTCGAATTGATCCAGGATTGGCGGCATGCCTGCCCAGAAATCCTTGTATTCATCAGCGATCTCAGGGTTTTTATTCCCTTTGAGGTAGCACTCCATCCCGTAGTGAATGGCGGTACCACGCTCGGCAGCCTTCTCTTTTACACCTGGGTTGTTTTTAGACCACATCTCCAGCTTCCGTTTGTTTGCTTCGGATGCTGTCTCACCGATGATGGTTGTCACTGACGGAGCAGGGCCAGTGGGCAGAGGCGTAGTGTAGTGCCGTTTGCCGTTAAGGGATATTCGTGCGGCGGTCTTATTCAGACCACGCATACGAGTTTGTTTCTCCTCCTCGGATAGATTCCAGGGATCGTTGATATCTACCTGTTCAATCATTAGGTTATGAAAACCTTTGTTAGATTATTGTAGGGGCAAACTAACAACAATGAAAGGTTTTTACTTTGCCATATTTGGCATCTTAGGCGCGATTCTGCTTCTTGCAGGGGTTGACTTCTATTATTTGCTGCAGGATACCAATTCGATCTACCACAAATAATTATGGTGAATTTAGTTCGCTTTTATTTTGACACAGACGAGGAATGCAGGACGGGTTGCTTTGACGGTAAGCCAATCGAAGATGTGGACGCGGATAAGGCGGATGATTTCGAACAGTATTTGATCGACCAAAATATTGGCTACATTCGGATTGATCTCTAAGACCAAGCCGTGACCAAGACGATTGCATTTCTTACCTTATGGCGTGATAACGAGAAGATTTTAGATCGTTCTTTGTCTCAACTTGAGACTATGGAAGACGAGCTAATCCCCAAGGGGTACCGTTTTACCTACGCTTTTCTTGAGAACGATTCGAAAGATGAGACTGCAATGAGACTGTACAAGTGGTTGCGTGAGCGGCGCGGCTTCTTGATCTCAGAGCAAATCGATGCACCCAAGTGGGGAAGCGTTGCATTAACTGAACGTACCCGATGGCTTGCCCGATATCGCAACGTATGTTTAGCGGCGTTGGATTTCTGGAAGTATGACTACCTTGTTGTGGCCGATAGTGATGTTCACTTCAAGCCAGATCTATTGACACAGATGGTTGATCATCTTGATCAGAATCCTGACTGGGGAATGATCACACCGAATACTGTGCAGAATGTTGCGGATCACGTTGGTGAAACTGATCTGCCCTCCTACTTCGACAGCTGGACGTTAATTGATAAACAGAAAATGCAAGGCATGACCTTTGCTGCCAATCCGTTTTTGTCTTCGCATGATCGTGAGGACTGGGAGAAAGGTCACCCGATCTCTGTGTATAGCGCCTTCGGTTCAATCGCCATGATCCGTGGTGAAATTCCTCAGGAATATGAGGTGCATTGGAGTGCTGAGGTTGGTTGTGAACACACGGGTTTGTGTGAAGACATCACCAAGATTGGCTACGAAATTATTGTTGACCCCAAGTTACATGCAGAAATTATTCACGAGGAGCCGGTGATTCCCGACCCCGCCGTGGTAAAAATGCATCAGGATCGCCTTAAGTTAGCTGAGGCCTCCACTTTGCTCGAGTAAATCGTGGTCGATCATCTCCTGGACGAGAGTTTCGAAGGTGTACTTTGGCAACCAACGCAGTTGTTTCAGTGCTTTTCGAGGATCTCCCAGGAGAGTTTCAACTTCAGCAGGACGATAATACTGAGGACTTACTCGGATGATTGTTTGTCCTAGTGTCCTGCTGTAACCAATTTCATGCTCACGCTCCCCTTGCCATTCAAGGTTTAAGTTGAGTCGATCCGCTGCAACTTCGCAGAATTGTCGAACGCTGTGCTGCATACCCGTGGCGATCACATAATCTTCGGGCTTTTCTTGCTGCATCATGCGCCACATGGCATCCACATAGTCGGAAGCATGGCCCCAATCCCGCTTGGCTTCTAGGTTTCCAAGTTCAATAAACTCTTTTTTCCCTTTTAAAATTTGCGCCAGACCCTGTGTGATCTTCTTCGTCACGAAATTTTCGCCACGAATCGGGCTTTCATGGTTGAAGAGGATGCCGTTACAACCAAATAAGTCGTAGCTTTCCCGGTAGTTGACGGTCAGCCAGTAGGAAAAAAGTTTGGCAACACCGTAGGGACTGCGTGGATAGAAGGGTGTCGCCTCATTTTGGGGGCATTCTTGTACCTTGCCGAACATTTCGGAGGTCGAAGCCTGGTAAAAACGGGGTGCATCACTACCCATTGACCGGCATGCCTCAAGGACATTCATCGGTCCAAGTGCATTTGCAGTCGCGGTACTGACTGGGGATTGAAAACTGATCCCAACATGGCTTTGCGCTGCCAAGTTGTAGACCTCATCTGGTACAAAGTCGTGAACAATCCGTGTCAGTGACGGGGCGTCCGTAAGATCTGAGTAGAAAAGTTCAATGCTTTCAGGGATTTTGCCGCCAAAAACCCACTCTAATTTTTTTAGTTGTCCAGGAACAGACGTACGTCTCAGAATACCGGCGACGGTATAACCAATGTCGTAAAGCCTTTTTGCAAGATATGCGCCATCTTGTCCAGTGATTCCTGTGATTAAAGCTCGCGTCATTGGCCCCCTATAGCGATATTCTGTTGGCACATAATGCATACCAACTCACTTTTACAGCTAAAGTATAGCCGTAAGTGATAACGAGACATGAGATCTTTCAAGTGGCCTTTACAGCGCAATACGATTGGGCTGCAAGAGCGTCTATCACAGATTAAATTTTGGGCAACTGCTGATCGTTTTACGAACGGACCTGAGGTACGTGCGTTTGAAAAAGAGTGGTCAGATTGGCAAGGAAGTGAATACTCTCTTTATGTAGGCAATGGATCTGTTGCAAACTTTCTGCTGTTAGATGCGGTCAAAGAAAAATTTTTCCCCAAACACGAGAAGCTAACGATCTTTGCGCCTGCAATTAACTGGGCGACTAATATCTCGACGTTCTTTCAGCAACGTCATAACGTTTATTTCTACGACATTGACTACACCAGCTACAGCCCGACCATTGAGTCAGTCACTGAATTAGCAGAGAAAGGTATTAAGCCTGACATTATTTACCTGACGCATGTCTTGGGCATCTCGAATGATATGCAACGTGTGAAAGATCTATGGCCTGGGGTCATGATCATCGAAGACTGCTGTGAGTCCCATGGTGCTGTAGATCCTAGAAGTGGGGCCAAAGTTGGAACGACAGGCATTGGTTCTACTTTTTCGTTCTACTTCGGCCACCACATGAACACGGTCGAAGGCGGAATGATCAGTGTCAATGACCGTGATTTGTATAACTTGATGCGTGCCAAGAGGTCCCACGGTCTATCCCGTGAGATGTTGCCGCATCAACGCAACCTTGTTGAGCATGAATACAGCGATATCGACCCATCATTCTTGTTCCCCACTAAGGGTTACAACTTCCGCAACACTGAAAGCGGTGCAGTTCTTGGTCGAGTACAGCTCAAAAAGCTCGATACATGGAACAAAAAAAGATCTGAAAACTACTATGCCTTCTGTATGCAGATGGCACCACAGCATTGGATTGAGCATGTAGCAACACCTGAGGGTAACTCTGCGATGACTTTGCCGTTCCATTGTTGTACGGAACGACAGGCATCTCATCTGAAAAAAGAATTGAAGAAGCGTGGTATTGAAACCCGGCCTTTTTTGGTCGGCAACCTTTTGCTGCAACCGTTCATGAGTGGCTATACATCTCCGATTAAGTTGCCAAATACAGAAAGAATGCATACACATTCGTTCTACATTGGTAATAATCAGTTTGTTACACCCGCCGATATTCGGGCATTGGCGCAGGAGTTGAAATGCGTATTCTGATTTGTAGCATCATCCGCAACCGTCGTCCCTATCTTTTTAATTGGAAGGACTTGATCCTCTGCTTGGCAGATGAGAACCCTGATGTTCTGTTTGATCTGTCTGTTTACGAAAATGATTCAACCGATGGCACTGCTGAGTACCTGCACAGTATTCTTCCTGAACTGCAGAAGGAACTTTTCCAAGTAAGCATCACGTGTGAGAAGAACGATAAGCCGTACTTCCCCTCGGTGAAAGATGAAGATCGTGTAACGCTTCTGGCCGAAGCACGTAATCGGACTCTGGATCAGATGGATCTGGATGTGTACGACAAGATTGTTTTCATTGAACCAGACGTTGATTATGACCCGGATCTCATCAGCGAATTGTTTTATATGGCGTCGGACATTTGCTCACCTTACAGTCTGCAGCCTGAGAACTACCCAAGTTTCCCTTGGATTTATGACTGCTGGGCAACCAGGGTCAAGATGACGGATGACGAATTCACCGGCCCCAATTTATATGAGATGCCTCCTTGCCTAGAGGTTGATTCAACCTTTAATTGTTTCTGTGTGTATAAGGCTAAACCGTTCCAAGAAGGTGCCCGATTTTCAGGAATTAATCCTGCAACCGGCACCTGGGACTGCGACACCACCAATATCTGTGCTGAGTTTGCGCAACGGGGATACGATCAAATCCATTTATACCGTATAGCTCTAACTCATAATGCCAACTGAAGAAGAACGCTGGGCAGAATTCAATCGAAAGCTGGCTCAGCTGATACCAAATCCCCCTGCAAATTGGCGGGAAAAAGCTAAACCCTGCAAATATCAAGCCATTCTTGATGAAAGAAAGGCGAAGAAAACGTTAGAATGAAGACGCTCAAATGCAAACGTTTCCGAAAGCGGTTTAAGGAACTATGATCCCGGCATGAGCACCCGGGATTTTTTATGAGCACTCTTGTTGCCAACCTGCCGCCTGTCAAAGTTTGGGTTCGACGTGAGTATCTACGTGATCTTCGTGACGGCCATGGAGAATATACACCTGGCTATTGGGTAACTTGCAAGTCACTATCTGGACGTGCGCTTTATTTTGAAACGTATCTAACTGAGTATGGTGCGCTATATGACAAGCTTCCTATCAGTGCTTTTCTTGCTTGGGATTCTGATCATCCCGACGAGCCCGTGGCTCCTACTCCTGATTTGCCGCTGACTGATCTTCAGTTCTGGAATGGATTTGACACCGGTCTTGTGGTGGTCGAAAAGAATCTGATCTTCAACATGGAGTTTGAAGTGATGACGCGGGATGCAGGTATCCAACGCGGATCTTATCTGTTCACGATCGACAATTATCATCCGCACCGCAATGAACCTGACTTTTACTTTGCGGAGATGCCCGATGAGCATAAGTCCCACAACATTGTGGAGCTAGAGAACGGTCAGATTGGTGCCTATCCAAACAATAGGTGCCGCATGGTTGATCCTTCGCTTACCAACCATGACCTGAAAACGCCTGACTTCAAAGTTTCGACGCGCTATTTTAATGTAGAGCATGCTCCCAAGTGGGGCAGGCTTGGTGAGACAGATGATTATTTCTGGAAGACACCAAATGAAACTACAACACCAAAAGAGGAGCTTGTTACTGACACTGCGTGCAAGATTGAGTTTGATGCTCTTGGCGCTGAGTTTTATAAATCAGCCCGGAATGAGCAAACCAACGCATAGTTTGCGTTGTGTTCATGCTCAAGAGATTATTGCGGTTCTAAAAGAGGACCGGAGTTTACCTGAAACGGCGAAGGCAAACATCATTAAAAGGGTGTTTGTCAATTCTCCTTCCCACTGCAAATTTAAAAATGGATGATCACACTTTTGAAAACTGGATCAGAGTCAAAGATGCTCTAGAAGAAGCAGGAAAAACTGACTGTTTGTTCTATCGAAGAGCCACAACAATTGTAAATGGAGGTAAACTAACCAAAGATCCTTTCGAGTTACCTACTCTTGAGTTGCCGGAGGAGAAAGAATAGCCAAATACGGTTAGCTTTTTATAAACGGAAGCAGGAATGTTGCCGTTGTGGATGTAGCGATCACCGTGTCCTTGAGTTTCATCATGTCGATGAGAAGAGCTACAACATTGCCGACATGGCATCTCGGGGATACGCCTGGTCCAGGATCGAAGACGAATTAAAAAAATGCGAGACAGTCTGTGCAAACTGCCATCGCATTCTTCATCATGAACAGAAGTTACTCAGCGAAGACTTGCCTTCACCATCCACGCAGCCTTGAAGGCATCGCCCGTTAGTTCTGCCAAGAAGTGAGCGATATCAATGGCACCGATCTTGGTGGCAACAGGCTCAAGCTTTTTACACTTCATGCCAAGCGTTTCAAGATTCTTGGAGTACACATAGAGTTGTGTGCCACTTTGATAGCTATCAACATGATCAAACTTGGAGGCAGCACTCCGTAATCCTTTGCCGCACATTGGCATCAGGTAATCCATGCTGCGGATGTACTCAGACATCTTGTCGAACTGTTCAAGATGTGCTTCGTATTGATCCTTAAGGAAAGCATGTACTGCCAGGAAGTTTGTCCCCTCATAGTTGAGGTGGATCAAATGTGATTGCGTCTCCAGTTCCTTCAAGTATGCAGAGATTTCAATGCATTGCTTGATGAATTTACCGATTGCAGATTTTGAATCCTGCGGTTCGGGCTCTTGTCGTGTTGGGGTTTCCATCAGGCTTGAGGTAGGTTTCCTGCTTCGTACTGAGCAATTGCGTCCATCATTTCAAAGAATCGATCACGCATTGCATAACCAGCTTCCTTGATGCAGAACTCTTCCCAAAGCCCGGTGTAAACGCCGTGCATTGGATGATCCTTATTGTCTCTTCCGTAGACTTTGTAGCAATGGTCCATGAAGATTGCACGTTTCTGCTGCTCTTCAATGTCCCAGCCTTCAAGGTTGTTCATAGGCCTGAATGCCAGTGATACTGGTGAATACAGCACCTATCTTAGGGCTGATTTCAAAAGTCAGATCACAAAGCTCTGCTTCTATAGATTCTGCAACTTCCCGTGGAGTTTTACCTGAAAACGAATCGTAATCAAGATCAACGTCCACGGAAAGTGAAACAGTGAGCGATTGGCTTTGAACAGGTTCCATTAACTAAAAACAAGTTATTGTTCTTAGTTTAGTTTAATCTGCTCAGGGGTTAGCGCCGGAAGCGATAGCGGCGTTCAGAGGAGCCAGATCTTCGGTGGTCCAATAGGTTTTGTCCACCATGAGTTCAAGGTGCTCAACGTTACGGTTAACGGTGTCAACTTCCTCAGCAGTGCGGGAAGCCTGGCCCATCAGGTCGTTGATCAGGTTCACGGAATCAAGAGCAGCACTGTAATGCCCGGAGATCTCGGCTGCGGAGGGGGTTTCAGAAGACATGGTAATTACTTGGCAAACTTAATTGTAATTGTTCCTTGTTTATTTTATCAAGGAGTGCTTTACTATGCAGATTCTAGTTCTGCAATACGTACTTCAAGAGCTGTGTTCTTGGCAGACAGTTCCTGCACCGCCCTGACTAAGACAGGAATGAGTTTTCCATAAGAAGCCTCAAGTCGATCTGGGTTGTTATCCATAACCAGCTTCAGATAGTCGGTATCAGTGTCTTTTTGCAGCTGTTGCAGGTCTTGGGCAATGAAGCCAGCCTCATAAGTTCCGTCTTTGCTGTTTCCGTCGCGTGTTTTCCATTCAAACTTGACAGGCTTCAAGCGTGAAACAAAATCAAGCCCTTCACCCAGTTCGGCGATATTGATTTTGTCGCGTCCGTCAGAAAGGCTGGTAATTGATGTCTGATTGCAACGAAGCGTGTTCAGGCTTGAATTGCCTAAAGTCATTTCATTATTTACAGACGAGCTGCTAGGAGATGCACTTTTACCGATGAGAGTATTGTTGTTTCCAGAAAGAGAATCGCTGCTGCTTGTGAGGATGCTAGGACCAATCAGAACATTGTTGCTACCACTAATGTTATGGGCGGTTCTGTAGCCCATGCTGATGTTATTGCTGCCGCTTGCATACCTTTGTGAACCTTCTCCGAGTGCAATATTGTATTCGCCGGTTGTTGTGTCTTTTAGACAATTTTCACCCAAACCAATGTTGTAAGACCCCGTGGTAACTTTTTCTAAAACTTCCCTTCCTAGCGCGATATTGCTCCTTCCTGTTGTCACGCTGTCCAAAGGCTTTGTACCAATGGCAACGTTAAAGGTGCCAGTCATGCCGGCTGAACTGCCTCCACATGCTTGTTCTCCGATACCAACATTGCCGCCGCCACTTGTGAGGTCTTTACATGCCTGCTTGCCTATAGCCACATTTATGTCTCCGCTGCTTATGTCTTGCATCGCCTGCTCGCCGATCGCAATGTTGCCATCTGCTTTATCTGAACCGGTTTCAATCGGGCTTACAAAAGCATTTGTACCACCAGATATATTTTTGTTTGCGTCTTCCGTCAGCAAACCACCGCCGCCACCTGCATCAGCCAGTGTGATATTGCCGTTGCTTGAATTAAAAGTCAGAACTTGACCGTCAGACGCTCCAGATTGCAGGCCAGGAATCCGAAGGCTGGTAACGTTTGCATCCCCTAAAGTGATTTCATTAGAAACCGTATTGCTACTTGGTTGAGCGTTATGTCCAATAGCGGTGCTGTTGCTGCCCGTTGTAAATGTGGTGCCAGCTTCGTGGCCCAAAAATGTGTTATTATTCCCAGTTGTTACATCCTCTCCAGCCTGCTCACCAACAATAACGTTTGAATGGCCAGTAGTTGATGTCGTTAATGCCTTTCTGCCGATGACAACATTGTTATAGCCTGATGTTAAAGCATCGGCTGCGAAGCTACCGATAACGGTGTTACCGCTCGCGTCTTCAAGTTGATAGCCAGCTCTATATCCAATCAGGACGTTTTCATCACCATCAACTTCATAGCCCGCTTGATAGCCAATAACCACACACCTACTGAAATTGTCCTGTTGATATTTAGCTTCATGACCGACGACGACGTTAGCATTACCCGGGCCTCTTCCTGCGTATGTACCGATACAAACACTATTTGTAACGCTATTGGTAGTACTTGCGGCACTAACACCGATAGCAATGTTGCTATTAGTTGTTGTGAAGTTTCTGCCAGCGTGAGTACCCAAGCATACGTTGTAATAACCTGTTGTTATATTTTCAGCTGTCTCAAATCCAAGAGCAGTGTTATCGAATCCGGTCGTTAAATCCTTGATGGCAGTATGACCAACTGCCGTATTTCTGTTGCCGGTCGTGAGTGCATTAAGTGCGTTATATCCAAGAGCAGTTGCCTGGTTAGTAGTGCCATCATCGTTGACAAGAGCACCAGTTCCAAGGCCGATCGATTCGCCACTGTCGTAGGTGACAGCATCAGACAAGTCGTTGATCGCGGATGCACCACCACCACCAGCATCTGCAAAAGAAAAGTTACCACTTCCATCTGTAACTAATGCTTGACCATTAGTACCGTCTGCTGCTGGTAAGGTCCAGATTCTATTTGTGCTGACTGTTGCAGCTGCTTTAAAGCCTACGTAGTTGCTGCCATCGCTATCTCCAAAACGCAACTCTCCTTGCTCATCAAGGACCAGAGGTTGAGTCAGATCAGCAATAAGTTGTGCCTTTGTTTGCGACATCTTCCGTAAAACTATTTCCGTCTCTCTATTTTACGGCTTGTAGTCTGGGTAATAAAAAAGCCCGCTTGGTGCGGGCTTGTCAGTATGTAGTTAAAAAATCAGAAGTTCCACTTCAGGCCTGCTTTGGAGCCATAGGAGGCATCATCAGCAAAGACACCAGACAGTTCACCGTAGACTGACAGTGATTCGGTAGCCGCCACAGAGAAACCAGTCTTGGCGCTGAGGTCAGTGCTGTTGCTGCCGGTAGCAGGATTCGAGAGGTAAGGACCACCCTGGAGATACCATCCAAGCGCACCGGTAGTGCCTTCAATACCAACATGGATGTCAGTACCGTGACCAGCACCCTTACCTTTCTTGTCCCAACCTGCGTTGTTCTCAATGTTTAAGTAAGGTCCAGCCAGGACGGGGCTTGCAATCAGACAGGAGATGCAAGCAACTGAGAATGCTTTAATTGCTTTAAGCACAGTAAGTAAGCGAAATTGCCTACGAATTTTAGTATTAAAAAACAGTTTGTCTACTACTGTTCGTACAGTTTTTCAAGTGAATTCGTCTTGGTTTTCTCGTAGTAACCAATACGTTCTTGGATGATGTTGTAGTAGCTGATGGCTGCATCAACCATTTCTTCAGCATTCATTTGTGCTGCGAGGCTTTCATTTGCCAGCATTGCAGCGGTCAGGATTGTGACGCCCCACTCATTCTTGGAGCCAGCAATAGCAGAAAGCGGTGTCCCTTCCTGCGTAAACCCCGCAATCAAGTTAGTTAACTGATCAGGATTTTGCGCCATGGGAACACCGCCGTTTCATTTAATTGTATCGGCCCTAGTTTTCGTGCCGAGCAATCCAGTACCAGTAGCAGTTAGCAGCGTTCTGATGGAAACGTTTGCTGTTGAGAAGCTTCAGCTTTTTAGCTTCAAGCTCCTCGACCTTATCTGCGTTACCAGGGAGGATGTCATCACCATTGCAGAGCATTGATGTCTCCAGTTCATTGGCTTCAATCTGAAGCTCAATGTCCTTCATGGTTTGCTGGTAGCACTGCATTTTGATCTGTGCGTCAGACAGATCCGTCGGTGCCTCCAACTTCTGGTACAGGTTGCCCGAGATATTCGGGTGCTTCCACTTCCAATTCATTGCTAACGAGGCGTCGTGTTCGTATCGAAAATTCTTGTATGACTTTGACTCCGTCTGGTAGTTGCTGTCCGTTCGCATGGGCGTCGCGTATTGCATCGAGATTCGGGAGGATTTCTGTAGTTGTTTTGGGTTCCGTTCTTTCTTCAAGAACTTCTCCTGACATTGAACGTACCACGGTGTGCTTAGTGACGCACACTTCTTGCTGGATGCAGAAGGAATCTTGTTCAGAAGGTTCCCATAACTGCGGATCCGTTTTGATTTCAACTGCTAGCTCCTTGCGTTTAGATACAGTGAACTGATAGTTACGCCCATTGATCTTGTTGGTATCAAGGGGCAAAGAACGGCGCAAATACTTGACCAGTTCTTTTAGCTGCCGCACCTGAGATTCGTGGTGCTTTTGTGCCTCCTGTAGTTTTACTTTCTCTTTTTTAGCGCGTTCCGCACTGTCTTCGTGATGGGCGAGCGCGTAGTAGATACGATCCACCTTTTCAGACCGTAGCTTGGAACAGGCTTCCAACTCTGCCCGCGCCAAGTCTTGGGACTCAGGAGTGAGAAGAGGAAAAGAGCGTTCCAGGGCACCATAGTGCTGGTAAAGCTGCAGGACGTTGAGCTTTTCTAGTTTAGTTTGAGTAATTTGTTCCACGGTTCGTATCAGAAGGAGGTGACGTGGGATTGGATTCGATTCATTGCATATGCCAGCAGCCCAGCGGCTGCTGTCAAAAGAAGATCTCGAAGAATGGGAAGAGCGGTAGCGAGAATGGTCTCGAACATTGAAGGAATGGTTTAGGTGTCCGTCAGTTTTAGGTCGTGACCAGGACCTGGAGTCTAAGGGGGTGTGTCAACCCCCCTTCTTCCAGATGTGCTTGAGCTGTTGCAGGCTGTCACCGGGATATGGGACATAGCCTGCTTCGAGCATGTTGTCGAACAGTTCCCAACTGTCATCTTCTGTAAAAGTCTCGCCCTTGCGGTAGTGCCGCCAGTGACTA
>CEUT01056487.1_pt1 | contig 23213 bp, 20 predicted proteins | sample 531401 | NCBI WGS metagenome assembly CEUT01 (sample SAMEA2622821, study PRJEB7988) | marine metagenome | biome: marine biome (ENVO:00000447); feature: surface water layer (ENVO:00002042); material: "saline water (ENVO:00002010), including plankton (ENVO:xxxxxxxx)" | depth 5 m | reverse complement strand
AAAGAGATGAAAAAATCGGAACTCAAAAATATTATTAAAGAATGTGTTAAAGAAGTAATCTTTGAGGAGGGAGTCCTTTCAGGAATTATCACAGAAGTAGCCACGGGCTTAAGCGTGTCCTCTCTAGTGAGTGAGCAAAGTCAGCCACAAGTTCAGCGCCGGACTGAAGCTCGGGATAGGGTTTTACAGGAAATAGGATCCTCTCAAAATAACTACGAACAAGTTAAACAAAAATTTAGTGAACCCCATCTATTTGAAGGGACGAAACCAATCATAGAGTCAGGACACGGTGCCTTGGCAGGGGTCTCCCCAGGAGACTCAGGAGTTGATATTAGTAATATTCCTGGGTTTGGAAACTGGGGTAAGGTTAGCGATAATTTAAGAAAGTAAAAACATGAAAAATTACAGAAACACAAAAAATAAAAAAATGACTGAGCCGCTTGTAACAGTACACCATGACGAGTGTCATGGGGACGCTGAAAAGATGGTGCGAAAATTTATCAAAAAAGTAAAACGAGAAGGAATTTTGGATGAGTGTCGTGAACGACGCTATTTCAAAAAACCTACAGTGGTTAAAACAGAGAAAAAACGCAACAAAAAAAGGTTAATTAATAAAGTTAATGCACAAAGAAATGCGCTTTCTGATCCTAGAGGATATTTAAAGAGTAAGCGAAGGAGAAAGTAATGGCTGAATCGTCGGACAACACAAATTATTTTAGAGGATATTTTAATCAGTCCCCAGGTATAGCTGATGTGGGATCTTATCAGGTCTCTGGTATTCCCTATATTACAGGATCCGCCGCTTTGGCTGCTGGGGTGGCTAATGAACAAAGAATTTCTTTTCCCGCTGTAACTAAGTCAATTACAATAAGGAACACCTCTACCCAGGCTGCTGCTAATGTGCGAGTGTTGTTGTCGTCGGGCAAGGCGACTGGTGACGCAGATACTATCAACGGACGCCATTTTGTGGAGTTGTTTTCCCCAGCTAATACCACTGCACAGGTAGGGAAAATGAGCGAGATAACCCTGGATGCTAAAGTAAAAGAAATTTTTATTCAGGCCGCTGGTGCGACCGCCGTATTTGAAGTTTATGCTTCGTTGACAGGAATCTCTACCGCTAATATGCCAATCCTTTCGGGGTCGGGGATCAATGCTCTTAATCCTGCTGACGGTACAACTCCATAGTAAGATATTATAAATATCTGCTCTTTACAACGCCCGGATACTATTTACAATGATGTAATATCGTTTTTACGTCTTCGTTGAGAGGAATTTCTAAATGAGTACAATGCTGGAACAAGCAATAGTAGACGCAAAAAATCTTAAAGAGGCAGCGATTAAAAGTGCCGAATCCGCAGTCATTGAAAAATATGCAGCGGAGGTAAAAAGTGCTGTTACCCAAATTCTAGAACAAGAAGAGGTGCCCCAACCTCAGACTCCAGAAGTAGAAAATAGTGCTCTTGAGGACGTTCCTATGGCTCATATGCCAGGTGAAGAAGAAGAAGTAGTGGTAGTTGATTTAGATGATATCATTGCCGCCGCTGACACCGAAGACGAGGATGAAGAAGAATTTACTTTAGACCGTGAAGAGATTGCCGACGAAGTTGGGATTGACCTAGATGACGAAGAATCCCCAGCTAACCGTAACGATGATGAACTAGACCTAAGTGAAGATGACCTTGTTAATATGTTCAAGGAAATGCTTGTCGTAGATGTTCCGGAAATGATCGTGCAGCAATCTGAAGCTGCTCTTTCTCAAGATGAAAAAGAGGAAGACGAAAAAGTAGAGACTATACGCACTGATGGCATGGACGAAGACGATATTGAAGAATATGAACGCACCATGGCAAAAAATGAAAACCTGATGCGTGAAAACAAAAACCTAAAAAAGATTTTAAATGAAGTTAAAAACAAGTTACAAGAAATAAACTTGCATAACGCAAGATTATTATATGCGAACCGTGTTCTCTCTGACACCTCCCTGAATGAGCAACAAAAGAATAAAATTGTTGATATGGTCGGAAACGCACGTTCGGTGGACGAGGCGAAGACGATTTTTGAAACACTTCAAAGGGCAGTGGCTAACGTTAAATCTAACCCAGCACAATCACTTTCCGAAGTTATTACAAGACGATCTTCCGTTGTTCTTAGCGGCAACCGCCGTGAGGACAAATCTACTGAAGCGTCTCCAACATATAATCGGTGGGCCACTCTCGCAGGCATGACAAAAAAATAAGGAGATAATAAAAAATGTCAGTCATTAATACACTTACAGAGGGCATCAGAGAACGTTCCCTCGCTCACGAAGGCGAAGCTCTTCTGGAGAAGTGGCAACGGACTGGTCTTCTAGAAGGTCTTGACGATCATCGTGCTAGTAATATGGCTCGTCTTCTGGAAAACCAAGCTGCTCAACTTCTTAAGGAACAATCCACCATGGCCGCAGGCGATGTGGAAGGCTTTGCTTCGGTTGCATTCCCAATTGTGCGCCGTGTTTTCGGCAACCTTTTGGCACAGGACCTTGTTTCGGTCCAACCCATGAGCCTGCCCAGCGGTCTCATTTTCTTCCTTGACTTTACATACAGCGATTCGGCTGCTATGGATGGTAACGGAACAGGACTTGCTACACGTCTTCGCAACGAAGCCGGCAAGTCGCTCTATGGTGGCGGAAAAGTCGGTGCCCAAATTATTGATGGTATTGATCTTGCCAACGACGAGGGGCAAAAGGGTTTTTACAATCTTAACACTGGGTACAGCAGCCCGACAGGTTCTGTGACCGTCACCCCCGCAGATACGCCTGGAGTAGCATCCGCAACATTTCGGGTTCAGGGTAGCGGAACCTTTTATAATGGTGCCGCCGCTAGCCCCGGTGGCGAATTCTGGGCAACTTTGTCCCGTGATGCCAATTTGGTGAGTGGTACATCCACCTTCGTCGTGGCTGACCTGGCCAGGGACTTTCTCTCAGGTTTTGCAACAGGAAGTAGCCCCCTGGACATCGTGGTTTCCGGTAGTGATGGTATGGGCGGATTTGTAGGCGACACCGGTGCGTCCAACTTGCCAGCATCCAGTAGCTATCAGTCGGCTGTTACAGCACACTTCTCTGGTTCATCCGCAGACTTTATCCGTATGGCGATTGTTTCTACAGATGCTAGTCTTAGTGCTGATGTTCTTAAAGCACAGCTTATTGCCTCGGGTACTAAGATCTTTTACCCTGCTGAAGATGATTTCACAAACGGCGGCGCTCTTGGTTCCATCGTTGGTACATCGTCGGATCTTCAGAACGGTGTTCCCGGCTGGGGCTTGGAAGCTAACCCCAACATTCCTGAAATTGACATCAAGGTAGACAGCAGTGCTGTTACTGCGGTGACCAAGAAGCTTAAGGCTAAGTGGAGCCCCGAGCTTGCTCAGGACTTGAATGCATATCACAACCTTGACGCTGAAGTTGAGCTTACAAGCATTCTTTCGGAGCAAATTGCTCTGGAAATTGATCAAGAAATCCTTAGTGATCTTATTGAGGGTTCCAAGGAGAAGCTCTACTGGAGTCGCCTCCCAGGTAAGTGGGTTGACCGTGAGACCGGTGCTGTTATTAGCACCTCGCTGTTCCCATCGTTTACTGGAACCGTTAGCGAGTGGTATGAAACACTTCTTGAGACAATCAACGAAGTAAGCGCTCGTATTCACCGTAAGACGCTTCGTGGCGGCGCAAACTTTGTAGTTTGCTCCCCAGAAGTAGCTAACATCCTTGAATTCACCAGCGGCTTCCGTGCAAACGTTGGCGTTGATGATGAAAAGGGCGCTTGGGGCGTAAAGAACGTTGGTTCTATTAGCCGCAAGATGGACATTCATGTTGATCCTTACTTCCCACGAGCACTTATCCTCGTTGGACGCAAGGGCAATAGCTTCCTTGAAAGTGGCTATGTGTATGCTCCGTATGTTCCGCTGCAAGTCACGCCGACCATTTTTGGTACAGAAGATTTCGTGCCCCGCAAGGGTGTCATGACTCGCTATGCCAAGAAGATGGTGCGTCCTGACCTGTATGGTCTTGTTGTCTGCATGGACTTGGTTAACCAAGCTAGTGCGTAACAACTAAAAAAGTTGTGAATACAACCGAGAGAACCCCGTCCTAGTGGCGGGGTTTTCTTTTTTAGTTTATATTATGTTTTACCCAGGGCAAAAACTAATTATAAATAAGCACTATACGGAGTCGCACATATATGCCTACTAATTTACAACCAGCAAGTACAGTAAGTGCAGTTGTTTTACCCGCCACTGGAACTCTGACGGACGTGGCAGATCAACTGGCTTATGGGATTTATTCTACCCCCGCATTTGTTAGCGGTGCAGTAGATCAAGTTGCTTATACCTATAATAAATTGGGGGGCAACATATTAGATATTGAGTTAACCCCAAGAAATGTATATAACGCCTATGAAGAGGCGTGCCTGGAATACTCTTACATGATAAACACCCATCAGGCAAAAAATGTGTTGTCTGATATGCTAGGTAACAATACAGGATCCTTTGATCAAGATGGAGAACTGAATGCCTACGAACCAGGCTTGGACGTAAAACCCAATCTAAAGTTTCCAAGATTCCAATTAGGGTACGCTACTCATTTAGGGCGTGGTGTTTCAGTTCACGCTGGTATAGGTGCGTCACAAGAAATTTATTCGGCCTCTTTTGAAGCTGTTAAGGATCAGCAAGATTATGACCTTCAAAAATTAATTTATAGCGCATCCATAGACGGCAGCGCAGCCGGTGCTCCATTCACAGGTTCTGTCGGCAAAAGTGCCGTAACAATTCAGAGAGTGTATTTCAAAACCCCACAAACTATGTGGAGATTTTTTGGCGGTTACCCAGTGGGTACAGTAGGAAATTTATCTACTTACGGAATGTATGCGGATGATAGCACCTTTGAGCTTGTCCCAGCATGGCAAAATGTTTTGCAAGCCTATCAGTTTGAAGAAGATATGAATGTTAGAGCTTCACACTATTCATTTAGGATTAATGATAATAAATTAAGAATTTTTCCAATTCCCAACGGAACAGAACCAGAAAAGTTCTGGGTTGATTTCCGAGTTAGCCAGGATGCGTTCCACGAAGAGGCTGATAGAAAGTACGGGGCTGATGGTGTCAATAACATGAACACTCTTCCTTTTCCGAATGTCCCATATAAGCATATAAACAGTATTGGAAAGCAGTGGATTCGGCGTTTTGCTTTGGCTCTAGCCAAGGAAACCCTGGGACAAGTAAGGTCAAAGCTTGGAACAATACCCATTCCTGGAAACGATGTAACTTTAAATGGTCCAGCCCTTATAAGTGAAGCAAAAGATGAACAAAATTCTCTAAGAGAAGAGTTAAAAACCGTTCTAGACGAAATGGTGTACAGCGCCTTGGCAGAGGGTGATGCTGCTCTTCAGAACAGCCTCAGTGACGTCGTAAACAAGATTCCAACCGGAATTTATGTGGGATAGAAAATGAGTAGTTCAAACAGATGGACCCAGCCTGCATCACCGCCTCCTCCTCTTTTTGTAGGGCAGGCAGAACGTAACTTTGTCAAGCAAATAAATGACGAAGTTATAGAGCGAATAATTGGGCAGCAGTTATTATATTTTCCTATTGACATGGAGCGCACAAATTATCATCCTTTGTACGGCGAGGCTATTGAGAAATCTTTCTTGCCACCTATTCGTGTGTACTCGTTAGTTGAGTTTAATGGTTCTGACAGGACCCAAACTCAGTTTGGGTCAGATAATCGTTACAATGTTACCGTTCATTTCCATAAGCGCCGCTTAACACAGGATCAAAATCTTTTTGTTAGGCTTGGAGACTTTATTCAATATGATCAAATGTACTTTGAAATAGTAGATGTATTTGAACCTCGTTATCTTTTTGGACAGGATAGTGATTTTGCTGACGGTACCTCGCTAGAAGTAACCGCTGTTTGTAAAGAGGCTCGCCGGGGACTTTTTGATGCCGGAGATAAAATTGGCACCACTAACAGGAGGATTAGTTAATGCCTACTCAGACGCTACCTAATGTTCAATTAAATACGTTATATTCGCTAGCAGGGTCATCCCATGAAACAATTGACTATGCCCTTTATAATTTTTTAAATGATACTTTAAATATATCATGCACCACAAACTCTGGCTTTGTTAAAGTACCTGTTATATTTTCTATTCCTGAAAGAGCCTATCAAGTAAAAAATCAAAATACATTGCGTCCAAATACTCGTACCTTGAATTATCCCTTGATGTCTATATCAAAAGAGGGAATGACTCGTAACCCGCAAAATCGTGGTCGCTATGGTGTTGGGATCTTCCCTTATTTTAGGGCACTAGAAGGAGGAACTCTAGATATTGCGAGAACTGTTAATCAAAATAAAACTAAGAATTTTGCCAATGCTAACAGCATTAGAAGTTCCGCAACAAAAAAAGATAAAAACTACCAAACTTTTCCTGGCAACAACAATGAAATAGTTTACCAAACCTTAAGTATTCCGATGCCTAGTTTTGTAGAGATAAATTATAAAATAACTGCTATAACAGATTATCAACAACAGATGAATGAGATATTACAAACATTCCAAAACTTTTCTTCTACTCCGGGTGTCTTTAATATTTCTCACGAGGGAAACACTTATGAGGCTTTTTTGTCTCCTGATTTCTCTATAGAAAATAATCCGACAGGATTAGATGTTGACGAAAGAAAGTTTACCTCTGAAATATCTATTATGGTTTTGGGTTATCTAATTGGCAAAGGGGAAAATCAAGAATATCCTAATATTGTCGTTCGGGAAAGTGCTGCCAAAATACAAATTCAACGTGAACGAGTAGTGGTTGGGGATGAAGTACCTTATCATGTTGGAGATAAGACAAAATATCGTCCTTAGTGTTAAAATAAATACCGAAGGACTTTCACCTATTCGCCTACTATTTATTAGTAGTGAAAATCTACCTTTGTGAGCTTTATTTTAGTATCGCTTCAAACATTACGAGGAGACATTAAGCAAAATGGCTGAGGACGTAAGAAAGTTTAAATTTATTTCGCCTGGCGTGTTCGTCAACGAAATTGACCAATCACAGTTACCAGAAACCCCAGGAGAGATCGGACCTCTTCTAATTGGAAGTGCCCAATCGGGACCATTAATGAAACCTGTCACCGTTAATTCATACGGTGATTTTGTTGCTAAATTTGGCGACCCTTTACCAGGTGGAATTGGTGGTGATGCGTGGAGAAATGGAAATAAAACTGCGCCTACTTATGGACCCTTCGCCGCTAAAGCTTATATGGCTAATAATGCTCCCTTGACATATATCCGTGTGGGGGGATTACAGGCTGCGGACGCACCTGAAGACGGATACGCTGGGTGGCAAGGTGGAGATATTAGTTCTGCTCCTGCCGATGGTGGTGCTTTTGGTATTTTTGTGTTTCCCTCATCTTCCATTTATTGCCCAGGTGGTGTTGCTAATGGGGTAACTCCAGTAACCGGCGCTTTGGCAGCCATCCTGTACATGAAATCAGGACGTGCAATACTTTCGGGCGTTCTGGCAAGTAGTCCTGGCACTGATGTGGCTACAGGATCTGCTTGCGAGATGTTTGAGTCGGACGCAAATGGTAACCTCAAACTGATCATTAGTGAAGACGGTTCAGACGCACCTAATAAATTGCACACTGTTTCGTTTAACTTTGACCAAAGCAGTAAACAATTTATTCGCAAGGTTCTTAACACTAACCCCACGATTACAAACAGTACCATCACTACGGCTCAGACCCGAGCCGCTAACCAGGGTGGAAACTATTGGTTAGGAGAGACATACGAAACGGTCCTTAGCCAAAGAGGTGCATCTGGACTAGACGGTGTTGATAAAAGTGCTAACGCCGGTATGGGACTTTTAGGACGCTTTGATGATGACGCAAAAGTTCTTAACACTAAGTTTCATGCGGCTATTTTACCTCTCCAAAATTCTCTTGCAACATCTGAGGAGGTAAACGATCGCCGGTATGCTGCCACCCGAGCAACTACAGGTTGGTTTATATCTCAAGATAACAGTTCTAATTTTGCAGAGTTTATGCCTCAACAAATGCGTAAACTGTTCCGCCTAGAGGCAACAGCCCCTGGGTCGTGGGCACAAAGAGAGATCAAAATTTCTATATCCAACCTCAGTTATGCTGAGGGTGACTTTCAGTCTTACGGAACATTTAGTGTACTTGTTCGTGGATTAAGCGATACAGATAAGCGCATGAATATTTTGGAAAGATTTGATAACTTAAATCTCAACCCTGCCTCGGCTAATTATATTTCTAAGGTAATTGGTGACAAGTTCCAAGAGTATAATGCTACAGATAAGGGAATGCGAGAGTACGGCGTTTATGATAACAATTCAGATTATGTGCGAGTGGTTGTAAGTGATGAAGTGGAATCAGGAGCCACTAGTCCTGATCTTCTGCCTTTCGGCGTTTTTGGTCCTACCGTTTATCGCTCTGTTTCGTTGATCAGTGGATCTGGTAATCCTACAATCCTCAGCGATTTTGTTAGCGGATCTATTGGTTCTAAGACAAACTCAGAAGCCGCCACAGTAATAACTGGCGGAAAAATGGCTACGTTTGGTACGCTTGGTGGATCCTCGCTGAACATTACCAACCAAGACTCAGCCGGCGTTCTTAACTTTAGTGGCAACAGGCAGGCTTCAAAGGCTGGCGATCACAGACTCCAGTTCAGTGGTTCAGTGATTATACCTTCGGTGCCGTTGCGTGGCAATAGTACCTGGGCAGCCCCTCGCAGCCTTAAGAGTTGTTTCTGGGGAGCTTGGACCGGTAAGACAGCCGCTAATGATGTCTTTAGTCCTGCGGTAATAGATATGATTCGTCCTCCATGCCGAGGACAACAGTCCAACATTACCGCCACAACTCTTGATGTAGCTAGTCCTATTTCAGGCGGCGCTCAATTGGGAGCCTACCAAGACTCACCACTCAACTCAGCATGGGTATTTAGCTTGGATGACATCTCAGGCTCTGCTGATGGTCAGCGTTATTATTACGTTTCAGGCTCTCGCCAGGCTGGTTTGAGTCTTTCGGCAAAGAGTGGTTCATACACAGCTTCTATAGATGCTGGGCTTGACCGCTTTACTACCACTCTGTTTGGTGGAGCGGATGGTTTAAATATTGTTGAAAAGAACCCCTTTCGCAACGCCTTGATGGATGACAAGACGGAACAAAATAGTTCAGTTCTATTTTCTTTGCGGGCTGCTGTCAATATGGCTTCAGACCCAGAGCGACTGCAATATAATATGGTAGCAATACCTGGCGTTACACAACCGTTAGTAACTGACTATCTCTTAGAGACAGTGCAAGATCGGGCTGATGCTCTCGCTATTATTGATTTACCTTTTATTTATCTACCTGAATCAGATAGCAACCTTAGCGCTGAAACAAGAAGAAATTTCACTGTTAAGCAGGCAGTAGATAACCTTAAGAGTCGTAGTATTAATAACAGTTTTGGTGCGACGTATTCACCATGGGTAATGATTCGTGATACAAACACGAACCGCACGCTATGGGTACCACCCTCAGTTCCAGCTTTGGGTGCATTATCTACTACAGATAGGACGGCAGCCCCTTGGTTTGCGCCTGCTGGATTTACTCGTGGAGGATTGAGCGAAGGAGCGGGAGGACTCCCAGTGCTAGATGTTACACGACGTTTAACATCCGATGATCGTGATGATCTCTATGAGGCAAACATTAATCCGATTGCCAAGTTCCCAGCGGAAGGCATTGTGATTTTTGGACAAAAAACTTTACAACAAACCGCTTCGGCACTTGATAGAATTAATGTTCGTCGTCTGCTTATCTTCTTGAAGAGAGAGATTTCGTTCATCGCTTCTAGGTTATTGTTTGGTCCGAATGTGCCAGCTACCTGGGCTAATTTTACGTCCCAGGCAGGTCCTCTGCTTTCCAGCGTAAAGGCGCAGTTTGGTATTGATGACTTTAAGCTGATCTTGGATGAAACTACAACAACTCCAGATTTGATAGATCGTAACATTATTTATGCAAAACTGTTTATCAAGCCCACACGAGCAGCCGAGTATTTCGCCATTGACTTTATTGTCAGTCGCAGTGGGGCAAGTTTTGAAGACTAAAAAGTTTCATTATTTACTATATAATAAACAGGAGAAATAATTATGGCAAACGTTTTTTGGTCTTCGGCAAAACCTGATCCTAAAAGACAATATAGGTTTATTGTAACTATTGGTGACTCGCAAGCAACAAGCGCCAACCCAAACAGGATACCTCAGTTTGTCGCTAAGACAGTAACCAAGCCAAAAGTATCCATCACAACAGTTCCTCATATGTTTTTAGATCACGAGTTTAAATACCCAGGTCGTGTAACATGGGACCCAGTAACAGTCACGATGGTTGACCCTGGCGGGGAAGATGACATAGCAGCCGCTCTTATAAATAGGCTTGGTATTTCGGGATATAAGTATCCAGACACCACCGCACAAGCTTTGATTTCTCTTAGTAAGGAGAAAGCAAGCAACGCTCTTGGGTCAGTCTTTATTTCTCAGCTAAATGCAGAAGGGCGCACAGTAGAAGAGTGGGCTCTTCACAATGCTTTCATTACAAGTTTAGATTTTGGTGGTTTGGACTATGGTTCGGACGACCTCTCGGAAATCAGCCTAGAATTGACTTACGATTGGGCAGTACTGAACGGTTCTGGTGGTCTCGGCGTGGCTGATGCTGCCGGTGGACTTATAGTTCCTGACCAAATATAAATTAAAAATAGTACTTAGAAAGGTTACATAAATGAGCAGAAATGAGAATCGCACGGGTATGCCGGGTAACGAAACCCATACCCCGCAAGATACAGACACTCCAGCACCAGTGGCAACAGGATCTCCGGAACCTGCTTTCCACTGGTCTGCTCCTACTGAAATGGTACAACTTCCCAGCGGAGGGAGGTTTTATCCCGAGGGGCATCCTTTACACAATAGCAGCACAATAGAGATTCGTTACATGACTGCAAAAGAGGAGGATATCCTAACCTCTCAGTCTTTGATCAAGGCGGGATTAGCCGTAGATCGGATGTTAGAGAATCTGATTGTAGATAAAAGAATTATGCTCAATACTTTGTTGATTGGGGACAAGAACGCTTTGATTGTAGCATCACGAGTAACCGGGTATGGTCCTGAGTATACTACTAATGTGACTTGCCCCTCATGCACTGCTGTGTCTCGTCATGAATTTGATCTTGAAGCCGGCAGAATTAATAATTTTGAGGAGGCATTAGTTGAATATGGTGCTACCTTAACCGAGGACAACCGGCTGCAACTAACTTTGCCTTTCTCTGGTGTTGAAGTTACTTGTCGGTTTCTAACGGGGCAAGATGAAATTAATGATTTTAAGAGAAACAAAAAACGAAGTAAAAATACACGAGGAAACTCAACACTAACAGACATGTTTAACCAAATCATAGTATCGGTTAACGGCAGCACCAATAGAGAGGATATAAACGGGTTTGCTAAAAATATGCCAGCGAGAGATTCTATCTACCTCCGGTCGTTTTATGCATCAGCAACCCCTAATTTAGACCTTTCGCAAAATTTTGAGTGTGCCGAATGTGGCTATGAAGCGGACGTGGAGGTTCCGCTTACCGTTGACTTTCTATGGCCTAAGCGATGACTACAAATTAGGCATTTACGAAGAATTTTTTCAAATGAAGTATTGGGGCGGTTGGAGCTTTTTTGAAGCCTACAACCTTCCTGTAACAGTTCGTCGTTGGTTCATTAACCGCTTGGTTCAACAAAAGAAAGAAGAGGCGGAACAACTCAAGGAAGCAAACCGTAAAGCAAAAACCACTCCTAAAGGACGAAGACGTTAACTAAAACTTGTTTAGCAACCTATTTACTGAGTAGTAAACTACGAGGAGACTTCCGGTGCAAAAATTAACAGAAGATCAGATGGCAGAGTTAGTGTTTGATCTCGGCGCAGCCAGAAAAGGACAACTAAATGAGAACATCCTTCATGTGTTTGCGGCATGGATTCAGTATCTCTTGTCTAAAATGTTCAAGGGACGGAAAGTTCCAGTAAAAGTACGAGGAAATAGAATAGAAATTTCTGCCTTCACTGATGCGCTGGTTAATGAGAAGCGTTATATGAATTATATCAAAAAATACGGACTGGATAATCCGATGACGTATCAACAAAAAGGCAAGCTGGATTTAGCCATCCGTAAATTTGAGCGAGAAGCAAAGATTAATTGGCCTATCCGAGGACACTAACGAGGAGGTTCGTAGATGGCCAACGGAAATGGTAACGGCAATGGCAGTGGTAACGGCAAGGGACCGAGCCCAGAAGAAGCAGCAAAAGTAGCCAATGCTGAAGCGTTAGTGAACAAAGAGTTTGCCAAGCAAGCAAAACTTTTATCAGAACTTACCCAGCTTCAAGATAAAATAAAGGATGCACGAGAAAAGGGAATTCCGGTTTCCGAAGCTGCTCTTCAAAAAGAGCGGGAGTTAGCTACGGCTACAAATGAGCTTCAGGTTAAACTAGATGCTTATAGGCTTAAAGCAGAAGAGGCAGAAAAACAACAAGAAGCCCTCAATAATCTGTTTGCAGCCGGCAAGGTTGCGCTAGATGGACTAGTTGGCTCTCAAAACATGGCAGCCACATCGCTAACTGGTTTTACTAGTGCGGTCTTTAAGCTTGTTAATGATTTAGATGAGGCAACTACGGGACTAGGAAAAGCCACAGGTTTTGTTGATTCCTTTAACAAAGATATAACAGAATCTGCCAAAGCCACTAGCGACTTCTCAGTATCAGTAGCAGAGGCTGCTAGCGCAATTGGTGGTTTGTCAACAAACATGACGTTGTTTAATACTCTTGGTGCAGAACAAAGGAAACAACTTACTACTACCACATTGGCACTTGAGAGGCTTGGTGTCAGCAGTGAGACGACTGGTCAAGCGTTAGATGTTCTTACTAGGGGTATGGGGATGTCTGTTGGTGCAGCCGCAAATGCTGCTCAAAGTTTTGACCAATTAGCCCAAAAAGTGGGTCTTCCTGTTACCGAAGTGATTGATGGGTTTAATCAGATATCACCCCAACTCGCCCGCTTTGGTAAACAAGGAACTAAAGTTTTTGGAGAACTTACTAAACAGGCTCGTTCTATGGGTATCACTATTCAAGAAGCATTTGATATCGCAGAGGCTTTTGACACCTTTGAAACTGCTGCTGAATTAGCGGGCAAATTGAACGCTCAAATTGGGTTACAGTTAAACTCTGTTGAACTAATGAATGCATCTCATGAAGATAGGATTAAAATCCTCCAGCGAGAATTTAAAATGCGTGGAGAGAATTTTGAAGACATGTCCCGTCGTCAGAAACAAGCCATTGCAGAAGTGATGGGTGTAGACGTTGATATGGCTTCCCGTATTTTTGGCGACCCAGTACAACTAAGAAAATACCAACGGGAACAAAAAACATTAGCAGAGCGAGCCAAAGCTGTAACCACGATTCAACAAGACTTGAATAACCTATTTCAAGAAATGATGCTAATTCTTGGTCCTGTAATATCTGGATTAAGAACAGTTACTAAATATATTGCTGGCTCTACCATACCTAAATTTATTTTGTTGGGTGTTGCTATAACAAAACTTGTTGGGGGAATGCCATTGCTAATCAAAGGCATTGGAGCCCTAGCCTCTAGGTCTGAGTTCTTGACTGGACTAGGTGACAAGATGGGGAATTATTTTAGCAAAGTTGGACAAGGTGCCGATAAAATGGCTGCTGGGACTAAAAATGCTGGTTCGGCAGCAGCAGCAAGTTTTCCACAACTTGCAGGAATGGCTCTGGTGATTACAGCGATTGGCGCTGGTATTTTTCTTGCTGCTACAGGTGTAGGTAATTTAGTATCTTCCTTCAAGGGTCTTGGTGACGCTGCTCCTTATGCTGTGCTTGGAATTGTTGCTTTTTCTGCTGGTCTGTATTTCTTAATCCCAGCGTTGATTAAATTAGGTACTGTAGGATGGCCCGGCGTTGCGGCGATTCTAGCTCTAGGCGCAGCAATGGTGATGATGGGCAAAGCAGTGGAATTTGCTTCTGGTGGTATCACTAAAATTGTTACTGCGGTTGGAACGGTTGTTACCACAATAATGGGATCTGTAGCGGGCGTTTTTGGATCAATCAACACTTTAGTTTCTACTTTTGCAAATATGGGTTTGATGGCACTGGGCAAGGTTGCTCTGGGAATCACAGCTATAGGAAGCGCTCTAAAGGAGCTTTTTAATATAGATTATGATAATGCTCCGGCTCTTACTGCTCTCTTGGGATCTATTGGTGCCGCCGCCGATGGCATGGAAAAATTAAAAGGATCTGTGGAAGCTCTCCAGTCCTTAGAAAAGGTTATACAGGTATCAACAGAATTGGACGCAACTAATGCTGTTGCGCTAATGGCATTGGCTAGTGTTCGTGGCGGACCTGGAGAAGGAGCCCAAGGGACATCTGCGGTATCCCCACCACCTAGAGCCATGAAGATTCCAATAACATTTCAGCTTAATAACACTGAAATGCAAAAATATGTTATAGATATTGTCAACGATGAAATGGATGTAATGAGGGTTAGATAATGTCAGATAAGCCTAAAAGCAGATGGTTAATAAATGCTCAAGAATTTGGGAATTTAAAAAACCCAAAGAGGGACACATCAGATGTTAAACAGTTTGATCTAGGTGAGGAAAACCTTTACAACAAAGGGTTTGTTATCCACGTTGAACATGTTCCCACAAAAAGGGAAGTAGAGTTTTCTGCTTTTGTTACGGATCAGAGTGATGCTTTTACGAGCACCTGGACAGAGGAGACGGTTTTTGGGCGGATGGATCCGATTGCCACCTTTGAATCCACAAAGAGAGTCGCCACTCTAGGATTCACAGTCCCAGCATATTCACGCCGTCAAGCAGTAAACAATCTAAGCAGAATAAATTCTTTACTAAGTTTTTTATATCCGACCTATACCGATGGCGGAGCCGGCGCTCCTCAAGGAGTTGGAACTACTTTGAACATGGGTCCGTTGGTGAGAATAAAGTATGCGAACCTAATATCTAACACTGACAACCCCTCTAAGGGACTGTTGGGGTACATTACTACAGGAATTACAGTCACTCCCAATATGGAAGCTGGTGTTTTTGCAGCACAAGGAGACACTAAAACAGGCATAAAACTAGACGGTCCAGAAATTCTTTATAAAGCATATGATTTAAATTTTGAATTAACAGTATTACACGAACACTCTTTAGGTTTCACTATGGGGCATACTCATGGTGGCAGACCTGGTTTTGTTTTCCGGAACAGAAAGGGACACTTTCCTTTCGCCATGGGAGAAAAAGTACATTTGCCTTATACTGTTCATGGGATGGATTTTTCAGAAAAAATGAAAGGTGTGGCTGCTACTAGAGCACGCCAGCGTGCTGCTGCTGCTGAACGAGCCCGCTTAGAAAGCTATGGGAAACCAAATAGCGCCCGACGCAAGAGAAACATAGCCCTTATTAACGCATCTGGAGTTAGTACTGCCACTCTGACAAAATTTTTACAACCTATGAAAACCGGATATAATCTTTCAACTGCGAGTGGACGAACATACGCTTTGCAGAGCATAAGTCAGAAAGATTTTAATACCGCAGTCAACATGCTTCAATCAAGTAGTGGCGCAAAGTTTTCTTTTGGAGGAAAATAAATTATGGCTTATAGTAGAATGACCAGTAGGAATATTTTCTTAAACGATCGTAAAGAGTATGAAAAAGAATTTTTCTTAAAAAGAGGAATAAAACAAGTAAATCAATTTGACACGGGTAGGTTTAGACCTTTAACAAATGAGCAGCAGAGTACTTTAAATCCCATATCAATTACATGGGATTCAACAAAAAGATTACCAGTGATTGCTGAGGAGATCTACGGTAGTCCAGAATACTGGTGGCTGATTTGTTTGTATAATAAACTCCCTACACCAGCCCATTTTAAACCCGGTATGGTTGTATATGCACCACTTCCTTTAGATTTAATTTTAAGCTACTATGGGATATGATAAATGACTTTAACAGCTTCTGAAAAAGCAGAACTAGCCAGGCAAAACGCCCAGTGTTTATTGGTGAATAATTTGCCAGATGTTTTACGCATGAGTTCAGTTGCTGCTGGGTTTGGACTAAAAGGGTTTAAAATAAATGGACGACCCGAACCAACTCAACAAACGATTGTTTATGCTGGTAAACCAGATCGTTTAGTTAATGCTTTAACTACAGACCTAAGTCCTCCTGCTGAATTTGTTCATGCAACACCAGCCCAATTATCACAATTACAGCCACGGTTAGATTTTTACATTCGTAGTAATGTTTCTCCAGATCCACAACAGACCCCGGTGCCCACAGACCGTAAAATCATTTTTAGTGATTATGTCAAGGGCGAAAGAATGACTCAACTTCAAAATGCAAGAAATTCAGGGGAGATGTTGAACCCAAACGCAGGCAACTTACATCCATCTGAAGGATGGAACGTTGGTTTAAAAGAATTTACGTGGACGTTTGATAATAAACATGAGGGTGATAAAATTGTCAAAGCTAAATTGGTAATGTATTTTGGATCCTTAATAGAATTAACAAATCAATATTATTTGGATTTTTTATTCACTAGCGGTAGAGTTGACCCCGCTTCTTCTGGTAGTAGCAACGAAAGCCACAGGCAAAAACTTCAAAGAATAGAGAAAGAGCTTAAAGACCGAAAAAAGGTACTAGATCAATTGGCTCAGGGCAACAACCGAAAATATAAGAATCTAAGAAAAACCGCTACAATGAGGCGAGATGCCCGACAACTTAAGGTAATCGTAGGTTGGGCCGCTCCTGAAAATAATAAGCAAAAAATATATGAATTGTTTGATGACAAGAGAAAAGCCGATGCTTTTTATAAGGCTGTTGAAGATTCTCAAAAGACACTTCTGCTCAACCTCACTCAATATGATATAAATTTTAATCAAAACGGATCAGTAGAAGTAACGCTAGAATATATCGCTAGTAGTGATGCGTTTATTGTAAGCCCCAAAGCAGATATTTTGGCAGATCATGGTGATCCAAATCGTGGATTAAGATCGGGGTTCGTACCCACTGGTCGTGGCTTCTTTGGTGGAAATGGAAAATTAGATAACTATATGCCAGGGGGATACTTACACAGCAGCCTAAAGTCTGCCATTGAGACAAGTCGCACGCAAACCGTTAACGGTATAGATGTTTGGTCTGTTCGTGGGGAGTATGTTCTTGCTGAAGTGGAATACTTGGCTGAGTATAATGAGTTCTTAGCCTTAAAATATGGCAACAATAGAAATCCCGGACCAGTTCAGCACAAAGAAATCCGCAAATTTAAAAAATATGAAGAAGCCGCTTTGGCTGCATATGACGACTATTTAGCTTCCGCTCAGGCAAATAAGTATAAAGAGTTTTTGAATAAACTAATACTCTCTGGCAGGTGCTGGGAGGCTGTTGCCGAGCTTAAAGATATTGCTCCCGTGACTAATCAAAGGGTAGCTCCACCTAAGTACCTCAAACTTAAGCCATTTGCCGCAGGAACGGTAGCTAGAAGAATCCAAGGTAATACACAAACTGGTGCCTCTGTCTTGGCGTTCAAGACTTTAAACGACTTAGCAGACGCTATTGACCAAGCAAAGATAGCGGGAGTAACCGCTCAAGAATACTTGGACGGCGATGAAAACAGAATAGGAGTCTTAAACCCGCAAGCTAACGACACAAACCGTTATCCGTCTGCCGCAGCCGCAACTGATAGAACTATTATTTTTACCCGCCTTGGAGATATTATACAAACAGCAAGCGATAGCGCCATGATACCGCCGACAACTCAACTAATATTAGGCAGTTTTTCACCCCGAGAGGCAAGGATGAGAGGGTTCAAGGACGGCGATATAGTTTCGTTGGCCGAGTTACCGATCGCCTTAGATTATTTTGGACAGTGGTTTTTTGATCATGTTATATCGTTAGATATTGATGTGTACCCATTCAGGAGATTTTTGGATGACATTATAAATGATCTAGTTAATCCTATTTTAAATGAGTTGTGTTCTCCTGTCAACACTAAGCTCGCAGCAGCTTACACTAATTATACAGTTTCCCAAAAACTAATGGACAACAATAGCGCACTAACCACATCCCCCAGGGTAGCTGGCGACTGGTTGGCCAAAGAAGTTCAAAAAGCCTCTCAAAAAGCCGCTAAAGCTGGATTTAATGATAAGTTAATAACTTTAATTTTAATACACGCTGAACAAGTTAACGACCTTCGTTCCGGTAATCGCATCACTGATGAGAAGGATGGGATTTATCACTTTATTTTAGGAACGGATAGAGGAATAGTTAAAGAATTTAACTTTTCTCAAAAACAAATGCCTCATCTACGAGCGATGAACATTGAAAAAATAAACACGGGAGCTTCTAAAGCTGGGGTTCTCATACTCCCTATGGATGTAAGTTTGAGAATGTTTGGTAATGCGCTGCTCCGAAATGGAAGCATGATATATGTTAACGCTGACTATGGTGTAGGTACCGCTGTGGCAGACAGTCTCAAATTGGGTGGCTACTATCGGGTTTATAAATCTTCAAACACGATACGTCCAGGGTTTTTTGAAACTACTGTTGACTGTATTTTTGAACGACCCCGAGTAAATCCAAGTCCTAAAGCGAGCGATACTTAGGAGAAAGATTAATGACATTTTCTACGCCACTCACCCGAACTCCAGACGATTTTAGCAATGGCTCTAACGAACTAGATTCCCTTAGTATTTTTAAGGAGCGAAAAAAATATGTCACAGAGATATTTCCAGATGGTCTAATCAAAAACATGGCTGATACTTGGGGCAAAGATAGATTCTATGGAAAAATAAATACTGCTGGTAACGCTGTGCTTCCGTTGGGCAGATTTCTGAAGCCTTTAAAAATGACCACTGAGGGTAAAAACTTCTTTGCCCTTAATTTTGTGAGTGATGCGTGGAGAGATCTGGGCGAGCGTTTGAGAAAATTATCTGCTGATGGGGTGCTTTTGCAAGATAGCCCATGGGCAGCACCTGAGATTCATAAAGCTTATGTAAGTGTGAACTTTGAATATGACACATATATGAAGGAAGCAGTTTTTCCTGTTTTCACAGATTCTTTTATGTTTCGCCACACTAATGATAGTCGCATTGCAAACTTTAATGACTTCTTGGATATATTCTCAGAGTTTTATAATGATATACTAAGTGCTGCTGGGATTATAACTCGTTCGGGATTTGTGGAGGGTGCTTTTGCAACTCCGATGGTTTCTGGGTTGGTTATAGAAGTAGGTAGCGATCCTTACGATCAAGACCTGTTGAAGATTCAAAAATATGGAGATGAAAATTTTAATCTTGTTTCCCAGATAGCTTCTCAATACGGGTTCCTCATAGATCGTAATATACCTTGGCGACTTGTAGCTGACTTGTCAAGTGTGGCTATGCAAGAATATATGAGGGGTGTTCCCATTGTGGGCATAGAAGGCGACTTCAAAAACAAATTAGACGAATGCCGAAAGGTGATGAGAAATAATCCTAATTATATTCCTGATTTCTTTGGGTACTCTCAAATACCAGGATTTCAGGATGTACGTCGGCATATTAGCGCTTTTATTGACCAAGAGGGCGAACTACAACCAGGGTATATAATTTACCAACAACTGCGTGAGGCAACCACACAACAAGAAGCTTCAGCCATAATTTTTAATGCTGCCTTTGAAGAGACATGGAAGACTGATATGGAATATCTTTCTCCCTATTTTCTTAAAATTTATAATTCCTATGTGGAGGCGTATCCGACCACGAGTAGATACGTGCCTCCATCTTCGGACTGTCCTCGTGGCCAAACAATCAACATAGAAAGGAAGCCGATTACCACTTCAACAATCGCCGGAACTTCTTCTGAGTATGGACATCGTTGGTCTTATAAAACTTTTTATAATATTAGAACATCTGAAAGACGTAAAAACTATTCCCTTGATCAAGACAGGATAAACCTAAGAGAAGCCACAAATGTTTATGACTTTTCAACTGGCAGTCTTGAGACAAGGTACATCCAAACTCTACGCCTAATTCAAGATAATTTTCTTGGACCATTAGTACAAGAGTTCTTAAACTTGTATCGTTTATCTGATAATATAGACCCAACAAGTTCCCCTACGATTACGAGGTATTGATGCTCTTTCAAACTTTGGATGATAAATCAGAATGTGTAGGAATATACGCTGATGGAAAATTGTACTTTGATTTTGAAGACATACCACCAGGGCTTTCACGTACGTGGTCCTATTCTTCCTATTTAAGAAATACAGGAGCAGAATATGCAAATCTATATTTAGAAGGAAGAAATATAAATTCAGTGCTTCCTGAATATTTACAGGACGATTGGTCTGATTGTGTTAAACAAATGCAGTCATTCAAGCGGTCTTTAAAAATTAGTAAAGTCAATCTGCATGAGAATTGTTTTTTTAATTTGGTGCCTGATAGATTTTTATTAGACTATTGCCGAGTTAAAAACGATATTACTTTTCACGTCTTTGAGAAGGTGCGCCGTCCATTGCGGTATGCTTTTTATCATGCTGTTTGCGAGATGCTTGGAGATATAGCACAAAGGGATATAAAAGTAGACGTACGAAAATTAAATAGCCTACGAACTGCAAAAGTATCTAGACAAATAGATAAGATAAAGAATACACCTCGGCGGGTTTTGTATAATCAATTTGGGACAAAGACAGGACGTCTCACGACTTCTAGCGACTCGTTCCCAATCCTAACACTTCATAAGAGTTTGCGCTCCGCAATAAATCCTATAAATGATTTTTTTATAGAAATTGATTTCAACGGAGCAGAGGTACGAACACTATTAGGTCTTTTGCAAAAAAAACAACCTGTAGGAGATATCCACGACTTTCACCTAGATAATGTGTTTACTCACCTTTCCACCAGAGATGAAAGTAAAATTGCTTTTTTTGCTTGGCTTTATGGCTCTCGCAACCACACTAATCTAAAAGCAATAAAAAAACTTGAGGACTATTATGACCGCCAAAAAATTTTGAACAAGCATTATCAAGATGGTGTTGTTACATCTCCTTATGGGAAAATAATTCATGATGTAACACCGCATCATGCTCTTAATTATTTAGTTCAATCCACTGCTGCTGAACTCGCCCTGAAGCAAGCATTGAAAGTAGAATATTTTCTACGTCTCAAAAATACAAAATCTTTTCTGTCTTTTATAGTCCATGATTCTATAGTATTGGATATGTGCGAGGAAGATATGAAATATATTAAACCGCTGTCTCATTTAATGTCTTCAACTAATTTTGGAATGTTTGATATAAGTATAAAAAAAGGAAAGACCCTGGGCACCCTAGAGAGATATCAAGATGGATAAAATAATTGGATTAGGAAAACTTGGCTGTCGGATAGCAGAAGAACTCTCAGAACATCCGGAATACAGGATTTATAAAATTCTGGCTAAGAGTTCTGAAAGAGCCACCCTATCTGTAGGAATACAGGAAAACATGGAGGCGTACGAAAAAACTATTGATGCTACAGAAGTGGAAATCTATCTGCGTAGTATTAAGTCGGGCGAGGATGTGCTGCTTATAGTTGAGGGTGGAGACCCCATTTCAGGTGCAACACTAAAAATTTTAGAAACTATTAAAGATAGCAACATCCACATACTTTATGTGTGTCCTGATAGAACAATGATTTCAGAGATCCAAAAAAGAGATGACAAAATTGCTTTCAATATTTTCCAAGAACTTGCTAGAAGTGGAGTTTTTCAGCGTATATTCTTGGTGGATAAAAATCTTGTTGAAGATTTGATGGGCGATGTGTCAGTGCAAAATTATGAGCAAAATATTTCTTACTTTATATCTTATGTTGTTGCGATGATAAACTACTTCAACCACAGTGATCCTGTGGTATCTTCCAAAATAGAGCCCCCTGACCATTGTAGGATAGCGACTTTTGGTGTATCTAATTTAGATTCTGAGGAAAGAGAAGTTAACTTACTGTTTCCGATGTCTCATATTACTGATTTTCACTTTTTTTATGGTGTCCCCACTAATCTTTTAAACAGTGACGGATCGCTTATGAAACAAATAAAAAATCACATAAAAGGGTTCAAGACAAGTGATCAATCCACAAGTTTTTCTGTGTATGAAACATCTTTTGAGCAACTAATGGTGTTGTGTTGTGTTTTCTCTCAAAAAATACAGCAGTTTGCGACAAGCTAAAACAAAATATTCAACCTATTTATAGCTGATACCACTAAAAGGAGAACAAGAGGTTGAAGCCAAATAGAAAAGGAATTTTAGTAGCCTCGTTTATGGTCACAGAAGACCCAGATATTTTGATGTCTGAGGTTGAGTATATAGTTAATAACTTAGAGCTTACTAATAACTATATTTTTTTGCTACAACAAAAAGATAATCCTGAGAAAAAGATATTGACATATAATACTGTTCCTAAAAAGGGGCAACCATTTAATTCCCGCTTATACACAATTAGGATACACCGGAAAAAACAAACAAACACCCTTTATACTATTAATGCTTTAAATGCAGCAGTGGCTCAACAGCATGATGGGAAAAAAGGTAAGGACTTACCCGTAGATTGGGAGCCGTATAGAAACTCTCTTCTACTTACTCAGTCCTCTAATTTAAGCGTTAATCCTATTGAAGTTGTTAAGATTTTTAAAATAGAAGAGCCGCCCGAAGAAAATTAACTATACACCCTCTCCTGATATGGTATAGTAGATCACGGTCAACTAACCAGTAAAGGAGAATACAATGGGTATTGATCTTGCAAAGATGCGGCAAAAGCACGCTGCTCTCACCAACCGAGGCGGAGACTCTTCGGATAACTTTTGGAAGCCTGAAGAGGGTACGCACCAAATTCGCTTGGTCTGTCCGCCAGACGGCGACCCTTTCTTTGAAGCCTATTACCACTATGGCATGGGCGCAGAAGGAAAGACCACTGTTCTTAGTCCTCGGACCAATGGTGGTGCCGACCCTATCGCAGAGTGGGGAACCCGCCTGTGGAATGAGGGCACCGACGGCTCTAAGGAAGCAGCCAAACGCTTTTGGCCTAAGATGCGTATCTTCGCTCCCATCGTCGTTCGTGGCGAAGA
>CEUT01047690.1_pt1 | contig 23260 bp, 25 predicted proteins | sample 531401 | NCBI WGS metagenome assembly CEUT01 (sample SAMEA2622821, study PRJEB7988) | marine metagenome | biome: marine biome (ENVO:00000447); feature: surface water layer (ENVO:00002042); material: "saline water (ENVO:00002010), including plankton (ENVO:xxxxxxxx)" | depth 5 m | reverse complement strand
CTACTAGACACTGAGGGTTGATCACCCTCTTTTTTTTGTGCTATAATTGGAAGAGTGCATATTGAACTATGGACAGAGAACGATTAAAACTTTTGATAAGGAACCTTGAGTTATTAGTTGACGGACTTAAAGCAGAGGTTTACTCTGATCCTGAGGCATACAAACCAGAACCATCATTCAATCCAGGTGCACCTGTTGATTATGATGAAATCTTTGATGATGACGATGGGTATCCAGACTGATGACAAATAGAGGTAAGAAGTTGGTTAAGATGCTTGAGCGTCTTATCAAACAGGATCATCTTTATTCACAAGATGAAATTAGAGAACTTAAAAAGCAGTTGCGAACCGTAAAAGAGCAACTCAATGAACTAGATGCTATGGAGAAACGAGGATTCAAATGAGCGTTAAACTGATCAGTGTAACTCCCGATGCGGAGCAGACGATGGCATACGTGGCGCGTGTGTCAAATCCTAAAAATCAAGAAAATCCTAATTACGCCAAATTGTTGGGATACTGCATCAAACATAACCACTGGTCTGTGTTTGAACAGGCATTCATGACACTTGAGATTGAGACTACCAGGGGTCTGGCAGCTCAAATTTTGCGTCACCGTTCGTTTACATATCAAGAGTGGTCGCAACGGTATGCCGACAGTTCTATGTTGGCAGAGTCTATTCCCATGTTTGACTTGCGTCGTCAGGATACAAAGAACCGCCAGAACTCTATTGACGATATTGATGATTTTGTCAAGCAAGAGTATGAAATCAAGATTCGTCGTCATTTTGATGAAGCAATGACACTGTATCAATCCATGCTTGATATGGGAATCGCAAAGGAGTGTGCCCGTTTCGTACTTCCCCTCGCCACGCCCACCAGAATGTACATGTCGGGGTCTGTTCGCTCATGGATCCACTACATCACTCTGAGGTCTGCTAACGGCACTCAGAAGGAGCATATGGAGATTGCAGAGGCATGTAAGAAGATCTTCGTAGAGCAATTTCCAACTTGTGCTGAGGCACTTGAGTGGGTCTAAATACAACACATTGAATTTATAACTATGGCTACATATCCAGTAAAACATAAGGAAACTGGTGAAACGAAAGACGTTGTTATGAGCGTTCATGACTGGGATCAGTGGAAAGACGACAATCCTGACTGGGAAAGATATTACACTCCAGAAAACGCACCAGGTGTTGGTGAGGTAGGTGAGTGGAAGGATAAACTTCGTAAGAAGAATCCTGGTTGGAATGACGTTCTTCAAAGAGCGCAAAAAATGCCTGGTTCAACTATCAAAAAACTTTAAATATGGCAAGAAGGAAAAGAGCATCTGCAGAGCAACCAATTGGGGTTGGACTCACGACAAAGCAGATGAAGCGGAAGAAACCGCTCAGTCAAGAATATCTTGTTGATATTGAACCTCTAACTGAAAATCAAAAACGACTCTTTGACTCATATAAAGAAGATAAGCATATCGTTGCTTACGGTTGTGCGGGCACAGGAAAGACCTTTATTACCCTCTATAATGCCCTGAGAGACGTTCTGGATGAGAGAACTCCCTATGAGAGAATCTATCTTGTACGTTCACTCGTAGCGACCAGAGAGATTGGTTTTCTTCCCGGTTCTCATGAGGATAAGGCAGATATCTACCAGATTCCTTACAAGAACATGGTGAAGTACATGTTCCAGATGCCAAGTGATGCTGACTTTGAGATGCTGTACGGCAATCTCAAGGCACAAGAGACCATTAAGTTCTGGAGCACATCATTCTTACGTGGAACAACACTTGATAATGCGATCGTTATTGTTGATGAATATCAGAATCTGAACTTCCATGAACTTGATAGTATCATTACTCGTGTTGGTGAGAATACTAGAATTTGTTTCTGTGGAGACTCCCGTCAGTCTGACTTAAATAAAACTAACGAACGTAATGGTATCGTTGATTTTATGAATGTATTGCGTAAAATGAATTCTTTTGATATAATTGAATTTGGAGTGGATGATATTGTTCGCTCTGGACTTGTCAAAGAGTATATCTTAGCTAAAATAGAGGCAGGGTTTTGATGGAAATATTCAGTGATTATGATTTGGGTTCCAAACTTAACTTTCATTATCAGAATGCTAAACCATTCCCAAACATAATCATTGACGACTTCATCAATCCAGTCGTTGCCATGCAATGTTTCAAGGAGTTGAAGGAGACCAATTATTGGGTCACCGAGCATACTGAAAACAATGCTTACATGACTGACAACCAAGTAAACAAATGGTTTACTCCTTGGGATAAACAGAGTGTAGAGCAACTCAGATATGAAGTACCAACAGTATCTAATGTACTTACTTACTTCAACTCTCCAATATTTCTTCAGTTTCTAAAAGATCTAACAGGTATTTCAAATTTGATTCCAGATCCCCACATGTGGGGTGGTGGATGCCACAAAATTGAAAATGGTGGTAGACTTAATTTACATGTTGATTACAATGTAAATCCTGTAACTAGAAAGTTCAGGGTCTTGAATATGTTACTCTATCTCAATCCCAATTGGGAAGATGAGTGGCGCGGTCATCTTGAACTTTGGAATAAAAAGGAAAAGAGAAGGGAGCATATGGTTGCTCCTATCATGAATAGAGCAGTCATTTTCACATTATCTGATGATTCGGTTCACGGACATCCTGCTCCACTGAACTGCCCAGAAGGTTTTGAAAGATACTCAATAGCAATGTATTACTTCGTAGATGAACCAAACCAAGAATATTATGAGCGAACTTACGTCCACTGGCACAACGAACTTCAATCACATTGATATTGAACTTCCAAAATTGAGTAGGGAAACTATTGATGGTGTCCGATATTATTCAGTACCTGATGAAGAGGAACTGCTTAAGTTAGTTTCAATCACATCAGTCACAAGTCATTTTAACAAAGACATCTTTGTGAAGTGGCGTAAAAAAGTTGGTGATGAAGAGGCAGATCGTATCACAAAACGTGCTACAAAACGTGGCACTGATATGCATACTCTGGTTGAACATTACATGAAGAATGAAGAACTTCCCGAAGTTCCTCCTATTTCTGACTTTCTGTTCAAGATTTCTAAAGCAAATCTAAAACGTATAAATAATATTTACGCCCTTGAAGGTTCCCTGTATAGTAAACAACTCGGTATTGCAGGGACAGTTGATTGTATCGCTGAATATGACGGCGAGTTAGCAATAATTGACTTCAAAACATCCGCCAAACCCAAACCACGGGGTTGGATTGAACACTATTTTGTTCAGTGTATGGCATATGGTTGTATGCTGTACGAACTGACTGGCATCTCAGTCAAAAAACTTGTAATCATCATGGCTTGTGAAAATGGAGAATGCGTCGTCTATGAAGAACGAGACAAATCAAAGTACATCAAACTTCTTACCGAGTACATTGGAAAGTTTGTTAGAGATAAACTGGAGGAATATGGAACCAAATAAGGAACTAGAAAAAGTCATAGAGAGTAAATTCTTGACTCCCTCCAAGTTTGCCTTGGAGATTGAAAAGATTGTCGCGGAAGAACAGATCAACTACATTGACGCCATTTGCCACTATTGCGAAATCAACGGTCTTGAGGTAGACTCTGTAACGAAGCTCATTTCAAAACCTTTGAAAGAGCGTTTGAAGTGGGACGCTATTCGTCTCAACTTCATGAAGAAAACATCGCGAGCAAAACTTCCTCTATGACCGTGACGCCCTTTGAAACTTATAAACATTATTTGTCACTAAAAAATCATTTCACAAATCCAAAGTACGACTTCTTTCGCTATGGTGCCAAATCACGGGCATCCATGGCGTCTTTTAATAAGAGGAAAGATAAGTATTGGTTTGAGAAAACGTCCCGTAAGTATGACGACAGTGAAGTCGTTGACTTTCTAGTATCTAACTTTTCCGCTGCTGACAACCCACAGAACCTATGGATTGGAGAAATTATCAACTCTGGAGAAAGGACATACGCCGAGTGGATGAAACGACGGCAGAGTTCAACCTACTTGTTCAAAGAACAAAGCAACGAATTACTCTCGGAGAACGGATTGGAGAGTCTATTCGACTGCTCCAAAGGACATCCAAAAATTCTCAAGGAGTATCTAAGCGGGAGATTGTCGCTAGAAAACTTCGTGATCTACGAAAAAATCTTCCATTTTCGTGAAGACTTTGACAAGAAACTTACTGACCCAGTGTGGGAAACCGTCAGTTTGAAAATCAAAAAATATGCACCCTTCATAAATATTGATGTGTTCAACTACAAGAAGTTATTAAGGGACATAGTAAATGAGTGATTTTTTTGAGTCTGATATTATCAAGAACGAATTGGAAGATATTAATGATCTGCAGGAGCAGATCTATACAAATGCAATGTCTTTTGGTACTATGACTCGTGATGAAAAAATTGAACACATTGAAATGTTACAAGGCTTGCTAGAAAAGCAGCAAGTGATGTATACTAGAGTTTCTCTTTCAGACGATCCCAAAGCGATTGAAATGAAAGAGAACTTGCAGAAGTCTGTTCTGATGATGGGGTTTCCCCCATCCACAGACATCAAGACTTTATTTGATAGCATGACAAAGACCATTGAATCGCTCAAAGACTACATTGACACCTGAGCAAAACTTCGTTATACTATCCAAGTAAATCTCCCAAATCCAAACAAATCCGAGGTAATCCGAATGTCTTTCGCTGATCTTAAGAAGCAATCCAAACTGGGTTCTCTGACCGCCAAACTGGTCAAAGAAGTTGACAAGATGAACAAAGCAGGTAGTTCTGGAGACGAGCGTCTCTGGAAACTTGAGTGTGATAAGAGCGGCAACGGTTATGCTGTTATCCGTTTCCTTCCTGCTCCCAATGGAGAAGATCTGCCCTTCGTCAAACTGTACTCTCACGCCTTCCAGGGTCCTGGCGGTTGGTACATTGAAAACTCTCTGACCACTCTGGGTCAGAAGGATCCTGTGTCCGAATACAACACGATGCTGTGGAACAACGGCACCGATGCAGGTAAGGAACTGGCACGTAAGCAGAAGCGTAAGCTGACTTACATGGCAAACATCTACGTCGTCAAGGATCCTGCCAACCCTGCTAATGAAGGTGGTGTATTCCTGTACAAGTTCGGTAAGAAGATCTTTGACAAACTCACCGCTGCCATGCAACCTGAGTTTGAAGATGAGGAAGCAATTGATCCCTTTGACTTCTGGCAAGGTGCCAACTTTAAACTGAAGGCAAAGAATGTCGCTGGTTATCGCAACTACGACTCCTCTGAGTTTGCTGCACAGTCTGCTCTGCTGGACGATGATGATGCTATGGAAGCAATCTGGAAGAAAGAATATTCCCTGGCAGAACTCGTCGCTGCAGACCAGTTCAAGGACTATGACACTCTGAAGAAGCGTCTTGATTATGTTCTGGGTAACAAGGGCACCCCTCGTTTCCAAGACCAAGAGACTGTTCAAGAGGAAGAAGAGTTCCGCGCTGCTAACCGTGGTGAAACCACAACCACCACAACTGATGCTGGATTCAATGATCCTGACATCACTCTGTCGTCAAACAAAACTGAAGATGACGACGATGCTCTGTCATACTTCGCCAAACTGGCAGAAGACTGATACAGAGAAGGGGGTCAAACGACCCCCTTTTTTTATTCTGCAGATGTGTTTCTAGTATTTCTAGTTGCTGCTACGTTACTACTAATATATTCAGAAGAACGACCATATTTCATTTCATTCCTCATATCTTCAAGGAACATACCAAGATATTCTGGTTTAAGAACAAAAATTTGTCTCCGCTTATCATTCTCTCTCACTTCATACACATAGTTACTTACAGACACAACTGGATTCAAGTCTGCGGTTGGTGTTGAAGGATTTGGAATTTTGAAGTTTTGATCAACAATCTTACCTTTAGGAAGAATAAGTCTACCAGATGAGTCTTTTACTTCAGTAGTTTCATAAAAACGAACATCATTTAATTTTGTACCATACTTATTCTCAGCATAATCATATAATTCTTTATCAGACAATGGCCACTGATCTCTCACATTTATAATGTTTGCAGTCATCATAACAACCCAATCAAGACCAGGGTCACCATAAAGGTATTCGGCAATAGTGTCTGGTCTCTCTCCTGGAGAAATTTGATACTTATTGAAGAGAGTTACTACACTTTGAAGGTCATCACGTAACTTAGTTCTTCTGAAAAGATTTTTGACCAGAACATAATCATTGGAAGAATTTCTATCTTTTGATTGTGATTGATAGAATATGTTTGGTAGTTCTCTGAAATAACTCATTTTAGTATCCTACTGTGGTGTCATCATCTCCAAGCAAATCATGATCTTCTTTGTAAATTGGATTGAGTTCTTTAAAGACCAAATCCATTTTGATGTGAGTTGGCGATCCATCATAGAATGTTGAATATGTATTAGATCCAGTATAACTCAGAGACATATTGGTTAATGCCATAGGTAAAAAATGATTTAAAAATGGGTGCTTTTTATTACCCTTCATATATTCAAGTTGGAATATGTATGGTGCACTAATAAAAACTCCTTCAGAACCATTCTTTGATGGCAACATAGAATACTTCAAAGCTTTAATAATATTTCTTACTTCAACTGCCTCATTACGATTTCTAGGGAAAAATTCAAACGTAAATGGGAATACTCTTAAGTTCACACCGTTGAACAGGAGTTCTAAATTTGGATTAAGAACCTGACCAGTTGCTCTGGAAATAATTGAATTACCAGTAACATTACCTCCCAGGGCACCGATTGCCTGGCCAGATATTGCTGCTACAAGTGCATCTTGTATATTTGCGTTACCTAAGGCAGTTTTTGAATCACCAGCAAATTTACCTAAAAAATCAACTGCTACTTTACCAGCTTCAATAGCACCCTGACCACCTTCTTTAATAATTGTAGATGTTGCTGCTAATCCATAAGCTTCAAGAGGATTCATCTTACCATCAGTCCAGTCTATCGCACTGATATCCGAAATTTGTTGCGGAATCGGCAAGACCATTTGATATATCGGTTTTTTCAGACTTTCTCTATTTGATCTTGATCCGGTTGACTCTGCTATTTTTTTTAACCCACTCTTGTCTACACCATACGTTGAACCATCAGCATTCTGACCTAAAACGATTTTATCATCTTTACCAACTTCTTCTCTTGTTAATATATTCAATTGTGCTATACCTGATGGAAACCCATCGGCAAGAGGTGCTTTATATTGTGCTACTTTTATCCTGAGATAATCCATATCGTTTTCAATACGATCATATGGATATCGGTAACTTTTTATTTTTGCTTTTTTGTTTACTGGTTTCTTATCACCATTTGTCGCCTTTCCAGTTCCTCCACCATTATCTCCATTAGCATTACCCTTCTCAGCACCACCATTTGATGGTTTGTCAGAGAACATTGACGGGTCATTATTAAGATAGGAAGAAAAATTGTCTAACTTTGCCATCAGGTACTTAGTTATTTGTCAGGTAGTAAGCGGTTGGAAGTCTCAAAGCATCACTTACTTCCGAGGGATAAATTTCGTAAAGACTACTCGCAATTTCTGGATAAGTGTATTTTCTCATCATCCTCCAGTGTAAACTAAAAGCGGTGAACCCTTCAGTTCCTACACTGGATACAAGCACCAACGGATGCTGATCGTAACGAATATTAGGAGTCTTTGCGTTATATATGTATGTGTAGTATTTATCAGGTTGAGGCATACCTTCAACAGGGTCTAATGCAGTGATAAGTGCCTGCATTATATCAGTAGGATGCATCCTCCTATTTCTTCTGCCTAAACTGTCAACAACTCCACGAATTCTGTTGACGTTTTCATCAGTGTCTGTCGGTCTGTCTTCTTCTTCACGAATATCTTTCCTGACACCATCATCGTAAACATTGGAACCTACTTCAATATCTGGATCATTACTAGAAGTTACTTCACCAGTCTCATAGACGTAGAAATACTTTTTACCAAGTCGTCCACCAGATTTGATGTTCCTTGCCATTACTTGATACCTAGTTCTTTTTCAGTGAAGACCTTAAAGATATATCCTCTGTCTTTACACCATTCTGATGCTGCTTCCCACTTTGCTTGATTCTTGGCATATTCATATGCCTCACGAAGATAACCTTTTGTTTGCTTCTTAGGTTTTGATGGCGGAGAACACTGCCTTTTAGGTTTGATTTCAATAATCATCTTCTTGATTCTACCCGTGGATTCTTTTACTTTGATGTAAAAGTCTGGGAAGTAACGATGCACTCTGCCATCAACAGGTGATCTGTAGGGTAAGACTATTTCTTCACTACCCCACTCAAGAATATTCTCATTCAAATCACAGTAAACCATGAACTTGCGCTCCCAGAGGGAACGGTATACAATGTTTGTAGGGTCTCCCTTATACTTTCTAGGATGCGACGGTGAATATTTACCCTTATATGCCATCTAAATAATAATAACAGAATCATATTAGGTATTTAGAGTGGTAAGACCTCGCAGAATATCAGACTTCAAACCAACTTTCACCAATCTCGCACAGACATCTCATTACCAGGTGATGTTTGCTGGTCTACCTCGCTTGTTGAGACAGCACCTCAAAGTCAGAGGTCTCAATGGCAGATTTCTTGCAGAGACTGCTGGATTACTTTGTAATAGTGCGGTTCTTCCTGGTAGTAGATTAGCCACGGCAGATATCATTGGTAATCATATGGGTGTGTCTGAAAAGATGGCACATTCTAGAATATTCACTCAAATTCAACTTGAGTTCTATGTTGACAGTGAATATAATACTTTGAAGTTTCTTGAGCACTGGATGGAATTTATTGCTAATGGTTCAACATCTAGAGTAAATCGTCAATCAAATAAAGATTACTATGTGAGGATGGAATACCCTCATGATTATAAGTGTGATGAAACAAAGATTTTTAAATTTGACAGAGACTATAACAAAGAGATAGAGTATAAATTTATTGGATTGTTTCCAATTGATTTAACTTCCACTCAAGTTAGATATGAACAATCTGAAGTATTGAAAGCAACTGCTACATTTAGTTTTGATAGGTATCTCATGGGTAAATATGATAGTTTCTCTGTAGCTAAAGGTAGATCTGGAAATAGACAACCAGACAAGATAAGGAAAGATTATCTGGATGCAGATCAAGTTCTTAATCGCCAGAGAGAATTTGAAGGGGAACTTGAGAGAACATCAACCACTGAACTTCCAGGCACGACTAGAGACGGTCTGGATGGAGCAGGAACTATCCGTGAAAATAATAAGATCAATCTGTTAAATACTCAGAATATAGCATAAACAATCCTTGATATAGGGTAATAAATAATCATACTGAATAACATATCATGCCATTACCAAAGATTTCTACACCGACATATGAGTTGGTATTGCCTTCGTCTGGAAAGAAAATTAAGTACAGACCCTTCCTAGTTCGTGAAGAGAAGGTTCTTATTATCGCTATGGAGAGTGAGGATGAGAAGCAAATTGCTACGGCAGTAAAAGATGTAATTAAAGATTGTATCGTCACCCGTGGTGTAAAGGTAGATGATCTCGCCACATTTGATATTGAGTATCTATTCCTCAATATCAGAGGTAAGTCTGTTGGAGAGGATGTAGAAGTTCTTGTAACTTGCCCTGATGATGGAGAGACACAAGTCCCTACTGTTATTAATCTTGATGACATCAAAGTTCAGATGGGTAAAGATCACTCCAAAGATATTGCTCTTGATGCTGATTTGACTTTGAGAATGAAGTATCCATCAATGACTGAATTTGTAAAAAATAATTTCAGTGGTGAGGAGATCACTGTAGAAGGGACATTTGATCTGATTTCTTCGTGTATTGAGCAGGTATTCAACGAGGAGGAGTCCTGGTCTGCTTCTGACTGCACCAAAAAAGAAATGACTGAGTTTCTTGAGCAGTTAAGTTCTAAGCAATTCAAAGAAATTGAAAAGTTCTTTGAAACAATGCCTAAGTTGTCACATACAGTCAAGGTGAAAAATCCAAATACTGGTGTTGATAATGAAATCCTTTTGGAGGGACTGAACGCTTTTTTCGCGTGAGTATGGCTCATGAAGACCTTGAGTCATACTTCAAAACAAATTTTGCCTTGATTCAGCATCATAAATACTCATTAACAGAGATTGAAAACATGATACCGTGGGAGAGAGAAGTCTATCTCACATTCTTAACACAATACATTGAAGAAGAAAATCTCAAAGCACAACAATCTGGACTAAATGGCTGAGTTATCATCGCCAATACTGGGAATGAGAGTTAGGAGGAATAATATTCCTGCTAGCAATTTGATGGGTCGTGCTCAGGAGCAAGTTCCTCAACAAGATCCTCAGACTGTTCTTGCTTTAACAAGAAATCAAATGGCACTTCAGAGTGTCAACAATAGTCTTAATGGTATAACGGGTCAGATTGCAACCCTAAGTGCTTCACTTCAGACCATATCTACACAGATTACGAGGTCGAGTGCACTTGAACAAGCAAAACAAAATGAAGAAAATAGACAGCAGCGTGTATTAGCAGAACAGCAGTTAAGAGAGGGAAAGGAAGGTTTATTTGAAAGTAAACTGCAGAAAGCACTTGTAACACCACTTCAGAAAGTTGGTGGTGCCGCCCGCAAATCATTGTTCAACTTGGGTAGATTTTTCAATATCTTATTGATAGGGACTTTAGCAAATCGTATATTAACAGTTGTAGGTGATTTATCAAAGGAAGGGAAACTAAATCTCAACAATTTATTTGAACAAGTCAAAACTGATTTGGGAATTATAGGTGGAATATTTGTTGGAATCAATGGTGGATTTGGAATTGCTTTATCACTCTTAGGAAGACTAACTACAACGTTAGGTGGATTTGCCATAAGAAATTTATTGTTAAGACCAATAAATCTTGCCTTCGCATTAGCGGGTCAAGTTTTAACTAATCTTGCTAATAATGTAAGAAATTTACCAAAAAATCCAGGCGGAGCACCACCTCCACCACCAGGTGGAAATAATAACAACAATAATACCAATAATAATAGGAACAATAGGAATAATAGAAATACTACCGGTAGCGGTAGGATGCGTGGAAATTTATTACGCGGTCTGAGGGGTGGTCTTTTTTCTGGAGCATTTAATTTTGCCTTGGGTGGCAATCTTCAGGATACAATTGTTGGAAGTAGTGCTGCTGCATTAGGATTTTCTGTAGGTGGTTTGCCAGGATTTGCTCTAGGTCTTGGTGCTAGTTTTCTTGCGCCAAGTTTCGTAAGATCCAACTTTGGAACCATCTTACCCTTCGGTGATGCCACCATGAAGGATGTTACAGGATTTGATCTTACTGAAGCTATAATGGGTTCTGTTAAGACCGAAAAACAATTAGAGCAGGAACAACAGAGAGCTAATAATATTGTCATCAATAATACTGGTGGACAGCAACAACCAGAAGAAGTTCAATCATCGGCAGGATCTGGAACAGGTAACAACTTAATCTTTGTACCTCCAGGTAACCCCAATAATCCTTACATGCTGCATTCTATAATTCAATATAATGTTGGTGGAGGTGCTATCTGATGGCATACGCATATAACTCTGGTAGAAGTTTGACTAGTATTAGAGAGTCTTTGAATAGACTTCAACAGAGTGTTTTTTCTACAAGAAAGTCGGCGGAGTCAGTATCAAAATCTCTAAAAGAGAGTAATGTAGCGAAGAGACGAAATATTACTAATAGTGCAAAATTTTTCAAAATGAGACGAGAGTCTATTAGAAGAAAAGAAAGAGAAGCACTTGTAGAAGCATCATCACCTATGGGTGCGATTAGAAGAACATCTCAAAGTGCGGTCAGGAGCACTAAAGGATTTCTTGGTAGAATTATGGATTTTCTTGGTAGTATTTTAATTGGTTGGGCGGTTGTAAATCTACCTAAAATAATAAAAGCTGCTGAAGATTTTTATAAGAGACTTCAAGAATATGGTGCAATTCTCAGAGAATTTATCGGAGGAGTCAACGATTTACTCACTGGATTCAATACAGGTATAACTGGTATATACAATGGAATAAAAAACATGAATTTTGAGAACATTCAAACTTCATGGGATACTTCTATGAGGCAAATGAATGAAGGGTTGAGCAGAATAAATCAATCCACGGAAAAAGGTCTTGATATGTTGCGCGGAGATGCTAATGCACTTCTTGAAAAAATGGGATTTGATGTGAGTGATTTTAATATTAATTTGGGAGAAAATAGAAATGTGGTTTATAATGAGGAAGGTGATCCTGGTTTTATTAATCCCGATACGGGACGGTTCGTTCCTATTCCTCCAGAATCTGAAAGCACTGAAGAGACACAAGGCACTCCAGATCCTCAAGGCACTCAAGAACCTCCAACAGCACGAAGAATTGAACAACCATCACCATCACCAAATCAAACATCTCAATCTAATTTAATCAATATCGTACCTCTTACAAATCTTGCGAATATTGGTCAGGGGGATGGACCTGTTGGTAGAACCACTAATTATGGATATTCTGAATTTCATGGTAGACATCATGCAGGCATAGACATCGGCACTTCTGGTCAAAGAGGATATCATGTTGCTTATAACGGTTCGGGATCCGTTGTATTTGTTGGAAGTCTGTCTGGATATGGAAAGACAGTAATTATTAATATTGGTGGTTTGGACTTCTTATTTGCTCACTTAGCAGATTTTGATGTAAAGCAGGGAGAAAAATATAATGGTCAAATTATTGGTGAAATAGGTAATACTGGAATGGGAACTGGGATTCACTTACAGTTTGAGGTTAGGACAAAAGGTGGTGCTGCTGGTAGTGATGTTGATCCAAATCCTTATGTTCAAAATTTAAAAATTGGAAAGGAAAATCCAAACCCCACTCCAAGAACAGAAATCAAAGCTGGTGATAATTTAAGTTATAATATAGATCCAACAAATCCAGATAATCCTGTTATTCAGGCAAATAAAACACCTAGAAATACGAAAACTATTTCAGAACCTCCTACAAAAACTATAGCATCAAACAACATCATTATCAATAATAATACACAACAATCAAATAACAAGACCCCTCTCTCTAAAGAGGGTGATAGTTCAATAGCATCCTTCCCCACTACTAGTGTAAATAGTAATGGTTATGATGCAATTTTAAAACTTCAGGATTATAAGATAGGATAATGTCGGGAAAAGCAAGAGACTCTGCCTCATATGAGGTCTTTACAATTGAATCTTCATTTGATCCGAATAAGACGGTAGATATTCGTTTAGGTGTACTTAGTTTTAATTATTATGAGGACTTATTTTCGCCCACAATAACCGCAAGACTTATTGTTGCTGATGGTGGTAATGTTGTTGTGTCTAATAATTCAACTGATGGTAAACCTGAGTCTCTCTACAGTGGATTGCCCTTGAGAGGTGGTGAGAGAATAGGAATAAAAATTCAACCTTTCGGTGCCCCTAAAGGATCTAATTTGAATCCTGCTTTAGATTTTACCTCAGGAACAACATACTTATATGTTTCAAAAGTCTCCTCTGCCATGAAACAGGGTCAGAGAGAGATAATTGTTCTTGACTTAACTTCTAGAGAATCTATAACAAATGAAGTAACAAGAGTTCATGAAAAATTTCCTAGAGATTTTACAATTAAAGACTCAGTTGATTTTATTGTAGGAAATAAACTCTCTTCAACAGTTGAATCGGATCCAACATCTAATCCATATGGTTTTATGGGGAATATGAAGAAACCATTTAATATATTGGTTTGGTTGGCATCAAAAGCAGTAGATAAAAATAAAGAAGCAGGATATTTTTTCTACCAAACAAAATCAGGTTTTAAATTTAAATCGGTCTCAAACTTAATTGAAAAGGGTATTGCTTCTCCAAAAAGTGAGTACACCTACAAGTCTGTAGGATCAAAACCTTTAGAGTATTCTGATGATTCTATTTTAGCATATACAATTTCTTTGAATCATGATTTGATTTCAAAGTTGAAAAGAGGAATGTATTCTTCTTTCTTTGCTGAATTCAATCCTGCTACTGGTGGATTTTCAAGTGTTGCTCAAGGTCGCTACAGCATTCAGGATAAAGAACCTAGAGTAAAGTTGGGTGAGGACTTTGAAATTCCTCAAATTCTTGGTGCTCCAGAACTTACAAATTTGCCTAGTAGAATAATTTCCATGGTTGGTGATGTTGGAACATTGGAGAAAGACGCTTATGTTCCTCAAAATGGATCTACTTTGCCTGCTGTAAATGCTAGCGGTTTTGAAAATCAAAGACAATCTGTTTTGAGATATAATCTTTTGTTTATGCAGACTTTAGATGTTCAGGTTCCAGTCAATACTAATTTGGAAGCAGGTGATGTAATTAAGTGTAATTTCCCTAAGACATCATCTGATAGTAAAGAAAATGACCCTGAATTGAGTGGTCTATATATGATTAAAGAGTTGTGTCATCATTTTGACAATGAGCAATCCACAACCTCAATGAAATTGATTAGAGATACTCACGGTTCACCAAAAAGACCTACAAGCTAATGGACGATTTTTCTTTTAATACTAATTTTCTAGGTAGGGATGGATTTACCTGGTGGATAGGGCAGATCGCTCCTTATAAGGACGCTGATGAAAATCCCCTGAACTCCATGATTGATAGTAGTGAGAGTTGGGGTGCTCCAAGATATAAAGTTCGTATTATGGGATATCATCCCTATACTACAGCAGAACTAGGAGATGAAAATCTTCCCTGGGCATTAGTGATGCGTCCTCCAGGAACTGGAACTGGTTCTGGTGGTATGTCAAAGACAATTCACTTTAACCAGGGAGATACTGTAATTGGTTTTTTCCTAGACAATGAGAACGCCCAGCAACCTATTATTATGGGTGCGATTGGTAACTCTAAGTATGCTGCTAAGAATGGTGAAAAACTTCCTTTTGGAAATTTCACTGGTTATAATGAAGACATGAAACCACCTTCAAAGAAGGTTAGAACACAGTCTGAGTCATCAGATATTCAAGAACAACTATCTCCACAAACAAATACTCCAGAAAGGACTGTAAACTCTGATAATCCTGCAAGAGTTTCGTCCGCTGATGGAATTACAATTACAAACCCTTGTGGTGGTAATGATAGTCCTAAAGACGCAAAGGGAAGTCAACAACTTACAGATATAAAAAATGCCGTTGAGCAATTCAGTGATTCAGTAAAGAGAATAAAAGCAGATTTTGATGAAGGATCTGAATTTGTAAGGGATTGGATTAAGCAAGAAATTAAGGTTAGAAAAGAACAAATAGTCGGGCAAGCATCGCTTTTTGTTAATGGTATGATTACCGACTTTGCTGAGCAAGCAATTCCTTTGATGAAGCAGGGACTTGAGATGCTTTACCAAAAAGTATTTGGTTTAGTGCTGGCAGCAACAGGGTCTTATCCAATCGCCAGGGCAGCGGGTCTTGCAGCACAGCAGGCAATGGCAATTCCAATTAAATTTCTTCAGGATCAATTACCTTGTATTGTCAACTCAATTTTAAACAAGATCGGAGATACTGTAGAAAGTTTGCTTGGTTCTATTGTTGATAATGTTACTAACTTTGTTCAGTGTGTTGCTGATCAAACGATTGGAGTTCTTGCTAATGATATTATTGGTCAGGCGGCAGATGGATTGAGTGCTGCCTTGGGTGGTCTTGATAAGATTATGCAGTTCATCAACTCCTTTGAAAATCCTGGAGCGTTTGTTGAGAACTTGATGAGAAACACCGTCGGTGGTTTGCTTGGTCTGATTGGTGTTGCTGGTTGTAATGATGAGAAAGAGAAGGATGCGATGGGTCCATGTAAAACTATTCTGGGTGTTGGACCAGCATTTAATGACCCAACTGACTTGAGAGGTATTATTGATAATGCTAATATTGCCAAAGCTGCTACCAATATTGCCAACGTGGCAGGACTTGACTTTGAGGGTGTTCAGGATGTTGCTGAAGGTATCAAGGGTGTAGTTGGTGCCTTTGATATATTCAATCCAGATTCCAAGAAACCTGGATTTGCTAGTGATATAGGTGGATGTTATACTGGACCACCACAATTCTGTAAACCACCCACAATCAACATCTTTGGTGGTGGGGGAGATGGTGCAGTTGCCGCTCCACTTTTTGGATTCCCGGACTTTGGGACTGGAACAGCAAGTATTATTGATATTGAAATAACAAATCCTGGAAATGGATACACTTATCCACCGTTTGTTCAGGTCGTGGATAGTTGTAATCAGGGTTATGGTGCCATCGCCAGGGCAACAGTCAAGGATGGTAAGATAGATAAGATCTACATGTCATCTGTTGGAGAAAATTATCCAGTAGAAGAAGTAGAACCTTTGGTTGTGACCAAGGTTGATGTTATTAATCCAGGTTCTGGATTTACTGACGATGACATTGTATCTGATAACCTTGGAAATCTATATGAAGCAGACATAGTTGGTGGAGCAATCATTCGGGTAACTCCCATAAATACAGTAGATATAACTGAACTACCAAGGATTACTATTACAAGTGTAAGTGGTAGTGGTGCCGTTCTCGTTCCTAAACTTGGAAAGAGACCACCACAGGAAGAAGTAACTCAAGTCATAGATTGTATCGTATAAGATGGCAGAACCAAAAGTATTCACACAATCATTTGCCGAACTCTACGGTCCAAAATTTGGTATCTACGTCAATGACCAGCAAATGGGTATTGATGGAAGACAGATTTATCAATTCTATGGTGTAACAGACCAGGACCTTAAGTCGTCAATTAGATTTAGTGAGTCTGGTGCTCTTAAAATTCATAGTGATAAGAGTATTGAAATCGCTGCCGGTGAATATAATGAGGATAAAGGCGTTGATATTAACATCCAAGCAAGAAGAGGTAATGTTAATATCAAGGCAGACAGAAACGGTAATGTAACTGTATCTGGTGCTAATATAATTGTTAACGCCGATAAGAATCTTGATTTAGTTGCTGGTAAAAGAATTCGTTTGATATCAAATGATATTCAAATAAGAGCAAACTATCATTCTGTAAGAGCTCTTAGTGGAAATGGAACTCCTCTCTTGGAGCAATTCATCGGTAGAATTTACACAGGAACGCAGATAGGAACTGATTTCTTGAGTGGTGAAGTGGGAATTGATGGGTCATTCATCGGTAATGCTGTTGGTGGTGCCGTCGGTGGTCCTGTTGGTGGTTTCGTTGGTGGAGCAATAGGCGGTCTCTTCTAATGTCAGATCAAGTTTTTAATAACGAATCAACATTTACTCAGAAGGCTGAGTTTCTAAAAGACGTATATATTTACGGAACGCTTTACTATGACTTTGTAGGATTCGGAACGGATCTTACTGTAGAAGATATTAATATAACGAAGCAGGCAAATATTGCCGACCTGTATGTTTCAGGTCTTTCAACTTTTGTTGGTGCCTCAGTATTTCAGAACACAGTTTCTGTAGCATCTACTGCGACACTCGCTGATGTAGAAGCAGATAGTCTTGATATTGATAATATTGATGTTGGTGTCGCGACTGTTCGTGATAGATTTGAACTTACCAACGAAGATGGAACACAGCATCTTGTAGGATTTGCTTCAGGTCCTCGTGCTGGTAGTGTAGGTATAGGTAGCACACTTCCTGAAAGGGATCTTGATCTCAATGAACTTAGGGTCACTGGTAACATTTTTGACTCCGTTAATAATCAAGGATCCAATGGATTCTACCTTTCTCGTGATGTAAATGGTATCCGTTGGGTCAATGCCGCACCTGATGCTCAGACTGATGGATTCTTTGTTCAAAATGAGGGTGTTTTAGTTGGTGTTGGTTCATTCACCACAATGAACCTGATTGGAACTGATAGTGGTGGTGATTTAGTTGATGCTACTGCTAATGGAACTACTGTTGATATTCGTATCAAAGATCATTGGCAGAAAAATAATTCTGGTATTCACACAACAGTCAATGTAGGTATCAATAAAGTAACACCAGAAGTTCCTCTGGATGTTGACGGATTTGCGTTATTCAGAAATAACATTGGCGTAGTTGGTATCGCAACCTTTAGTAATGAAGTGAGGATAAATGCTCCTCTTAAAGTACATAATAATCTTATAACAGGCACTGCTACAACGGCAGTCTACGCACACAACGCTGGTGTTTCTACCGTAGCTTTTGCCGCATCATTTACTCCACTTGCTGGTATATCATCATTTACTAGAAGATCGGGGTTTGCTACTGTTGCTGCTGCAGCCACATTTGCTCAAGTTGCTGGGATATCTACGTTTTCAAGAGTCGCTTTTGCTGCTACTTTTGCTCAAAGAGCAGGTATTGTTACTTTTGCTAGTCAAGCAGGATTTGCTACCGTCGCTGGTATCGCTACCTTCGCTAATCAATCTGGTTTCTCCACCGTTTCAGGTGCTGCCACATTTGCAAGAATTGCTGGGTTCTCTACGTTTGCTAAACAATCTGGATTTGCTACAGTAGCAGGAATTGCTACGAACGCTGCCAGAGCAGGTATCGCATCATTTATTGAGACTGTTCAGACTCTCACAGATCAAGAGTTTTTCATTCCTTTCGTTGAAAACTCTGTATCCACAGGTATTGAAACTGTAAGAATTGATAGTGGAATTAGATATAATCCCGCAAGAGATAATGTAATTGTTGGTGGTGGTCTGACAGTTGGTGGTGCTACCACAATTCACAATGCATTCAAAGTTGACGGGAATACTATTCTTGATGGATCACTTGAACTCAATAGCACTCTGATTGATATTAATGGTAGTGTTGCTACTGGTAAAACAGACTACAGATTATCTTCAGTTGGAACGGGTGTATCATGGAGACCACCTGGTGTTGAGACGACAAATATCTTATATGTCACCAAAGACGGAAATGATTCAAACTCTGGATTACTTGAGGGTGATGCTAAAGCTACAATTGGTGGGGCAGCAGCAGTTGCTCTGGATGGAGACACCATATATGTAAGACCCGGAACATATTTTGAGAATAATCCTATCGGACTTAGAACTGATGTTTCTATCTCTGGTCAGGACTTGAGACTTGTAACCGTTGTTCCTAACAATCCAGCAGAAGACTTATTCCACGTCAGACGAGGTTGCCTGATTGAGAACATGAACTTTGCTGGTAACAGTGTCGGGACCGGATATACTGGTGCCATGGTTGCTTTCCCACCACTAATTGCTAATCAGAATAGTGGATATGTTGCTCCAGGACCTGCCAATGAAGGTCCAAGCGGAAGATGGAGATCCCCATACGTCCGTAACTGTACTAACTTTGCTACCGATAGTGTCGGTATGAGAGTTGATGGAAATCTTGCTAACGCCGCATTCAGTGGTACAAATAATCTTGGACAAGACCTTAAGAGTATGGTTGTTGACTCTTACACTCAATACAATCAGAATGGTATTGGTGTATCTCTGACTAACAAAGGATACGCTCAGTTGGTTTCTATCTTCACAATCAACTCTAAGATTGCTATCTTTGCCGGTAGTGGTGGTCAGTGTGACCTGACAAACTCCAACTCTTCTTTTGGTGTATTTGGTTTATTTGCTGATGGCACAAGTGATGATGAATTTACTGGAATCAATACTGGTGCTAAACTGGCAGACGTTGATACCTTCCAAGTATTTGGTGTTCGTGATGAGGATGCTGCTGTCAGAAAACCATTTGATGGTCAAGGTGCTTTCTTCAAGATAAACCTTGATGATTATTCTGATACTGGAACAAAGACTGGTATTGTTACTGAACCTCTTAGAGTAATCAGAAGTATTAAGATTACAAATGGTGGATCTGGATATAGTCAGTCGGCACCACCAGCAGTTACTGTATCCGAACCATTTGGTCCAGAGGGGATTTTGGCAGAACTATCTGCTAATGTTAGTGCTGCTGGAACTGTAAGCTCTGTTGATATTATTGCTAGTGGTAGAAACTTCTTACCTGTCGGTAATGGAAACAATCAGCAGAACATTTCAATTACATTTTCTGGTAATGGTGGTGCAGCGGCAGAAGCAGTTACTGACCCAATTTTATTCACTGTTGATAGGGCGACTGAACCTACTACTAACACTGGATTATCCACTGTCACCTTCAATGAATTCGTTCCTTATTCTGTAGGAACTGGTGTAAGTATGAGTTTCCGTCGCCTCAGTCGCATCATCACCAGTTCGCACTCCTTTGAATATGTCGGTGCGGGTACGGACATAAATAGAGCAAACCCCTTCCAGGGTGGAGAACCTATTCCTGAGAATGAAATTGTCGCTATCAATGGTGGACAAATTCCATTCACAAGCACCGACCAAAAAGGTAACTTTAGAATCGGTCAGGGATTGGTTATTGACCAAACAACATCAACGATTGCTGGAAGAGATTTCAATAGAGCGATACAAGCAAACCTTACACCATTGATACTTGCCCTGGGAGGATAATAAGATAAGATGGCAGTCGCACCAGTTAATAAGTTTATTACGCTTGCTGTCCCTGTCGCACCAGGGGAGCAAAAACTTTATGAAGTTCCTACGGGGACTTCTGCGATTCTGCTGTACGCACAAGTTGCTAATGTTGGGGTCGGAACTTATCCAACAGCAACTCTAATTCACAGAAGAGAATCAAGAAGCACAGGTAATCAGAGAGATATTAGAGTAATCAAAGATATTGAGATTCCACCTAATGATGCTGCCATCTTAATTGATGGTAGATTAGTGTTAGAAAAGACTGCTACCACGCTTGATAGATTATACATAACCGCAAATCAGACTGGTATAGGCACAGTCTACGATGTAAAATATCACGAACCTGCTGGTGTAGCAACTGTCACAACCATGGACCCACATGGATTTGAAGCGGGAGATAAAGTTACTCTTGCTGGTCTTGCTTTCACTTGCCTTGGAAGCACAGGTATTACGACAACGATATTCCCAGATCCTCAACAATCTTATACTGTTGATAGCATTACTGATAATGTAGGAACCTCAAGAACCTTTACTACATTCGTTGGTGGTTCTCTTGGATACGTTCATATATTCAATCCTGCCATTCACTACTTTGTTCGTTCCAAAGCAGAGTCAATCACAGATAATAATGGAACAAAATATACACCAACCACAGCATCATATAGTGGGAATACTGGCAATTTAGTTCTTACTATGCCTTCTCATGGTCTTACAACTTCTAATACTGTAAGTATAGCCACGTCTTCTTTAGTATTCACTTGCACTCAAGATAATAATTCCACAGAGCACGCATACCCAAGACCCACAGATCCTGTTGCTGGTATTCAAACTGGAATTGGCGCTACGACTGTAAACACTATTACTGTTTATGTTGGAGTTTCAACCGCTGGCGGATTAGTCGCTCCACTTCAGATGGAATTCCTAGCAAGTATTCTTGAAAATACCACGGCGTAATAGAATATGGCAGACGCAAGAAAACCGACGCACCGATATCTTAGTGGTAGAGTCAAGATTGTTAATAATGCCGGTCTGCATACTGACCGACATCTTTATGTGTCTCCAGGTGAGGTAGAACCAAATCTAGGATACCCTGGAGAAAAAAGTGTTCCTCTATCAAATACTTACTATCAACTGATTACCATTCCTAATGGTGATACTTACGATAGATATTGGCAACAACAACCTGGATTGCAACCAGGTGGTATCAGTGTTTTTGATGAAGGAACTCTTATTGGTGTTGCCAATAGTATATCAAAACTTAATTTTGTTGGTGCTGGTGTTACTGCTATTGCTAGTGGCACTATTTCTACAATTACAATTGATTCTTCTAGTGCTAGAGTAAAAGTATCTGAAAACCCACCAACAAGTCCATCACCTGTAAATGGTGATTTGTGGTGGGATAGTGATCTTGGTGAGCTTTATATTTACTATGTTGATGCTGATAGTGCTCAGTGGGTAGAAACTTCTGGTGGTAGTGAGACAGTAACCATATCTGATGACGCCCCTTCAAGTCCAAATGGTGGCGATTTATGGTGGGAAAGTGATACAGGTCGTCTTAAAATATATTATAACGATGGTGATAGTGCTCAGTGGGTTGATGCCAATGCAGGTCTTTTAGATGAAATTTCAAGTGGAGGTAAATTTGTATCCACGAACGCTGGTATTCATACATTATCTAATGTTGGTATAGGAACCACAAATCCACTTGGTATTGTTAACTCATCAAATACCACTGTTCTCTCTGCGGGTATTGTTACTGCTAATTTTTATTATGGTGATGGTTCTAATTTAATTAATCTTCCTAGCAATACGGGTCCTCAAGGAGTCCAAGGTGCTCAGGGACATCAAGGTGTCCAAGGTGCCACTGGATCAACAGGACTAACAGGTCCTACTGGACCTCAAGGCGTTCAAGGTGCTACAGGTTCTACAGGTCCTCAAGGTGCTCAGGGACATCAAGGTGCTCAGGGACATCAAGGTGTCCAGGGCGCTCAAGGACATCAAGGTGTACAAGGTGCTGATGGCGCTGATTCATCTGTAGCAGGTCCTCAAGGCGTTCAAGGTGCTCAAGGTGTTCAAGGTGCTGTCGGACCTCAAGGATTCCAAGGTGTTCAAGGTGCTGGTGGTCCTGGAGGATCTTCGGGACCTCAAGGATTCCAAGGGGTTCAGGGTGCTACAGGACCTACAGGTCCTCAAGGTGCTCAGGGACGCCAAGGTGCTGTCGGACCTCAAGGATTCCAAGGTGTCCAAGGTGCTCAAGGTCAATCTGGTGTATTAGGTCCTGGTGGTCCTCAAGGCGCTCAAGGTGCTGATGGAAACTTTGGTGGCGCAACTTTTGATTATACTTTTGATATATCAACAACAGATGCTGATCCTGGTCAAGGAAACTTGAGGTTTAACAACGCAGACTTATCCTCTGCAACATTAATGTATATTGATGATGAGGATGACGGCGGTAATGATATCCAAGCATTTTTAAGAACAATTGACGATAGCACTTCAACAATTAAAGGTCATGTTAGAGTATCAAATAGACTGAATGCCAATGACTTTGCCATTTTTACGATTAGTGGAACAAATACTGAAGCAACTGGATATCACAAAGTAACTGTCTCATATCTTTCCGGCGCTACATCATTTAGTAACAATGAAGATATAATTGTCACCTTTGCCAGAACTGGTACAAAGGGAGACACTGGAGCACAAGGTGTTCAAGGTGCTCAGGGACGCCAAGGTGCTGTCGGACCTCAAGGATTCC
>CEUT01068095.1_pt1 | contig 23351 bp, 15 predicted proteins | sample 531401 | NCBI WGS metagenome assembly CEUT01 (sample SAMEA2622821, study PRJEB7988) | marine metagenome | biome: marine biome (ENVO:00000447); feature: surface water layer (ENVO:00002042); material: "saline water (ENVO:00002010), including plankton (ENVO:xxxxxxxx)" | depth 5 m | reverse complement strand
GTTATTTTCGTGTTCTCTGCGTTTATTATAGGGTCACCATGTTCTACATAGTCTTCTTCCGGTACGGCCTCAGATAGCGTAATTGCGGAGTCTAAAGATCTTAATGATGAATCCCAGTTTACTATCTCACCGTTATTGATTCTGCCAGAATAGTCCAATACAACCTTATCAGCTTCCTGTGTTCCCAATATACCTTCGTTAAACTTATAGTATATGCCTAGGTCGGCGTTAGTGTGATCGTTGTCTGTACCCCCATGCACTGGACTGTACCAGAATCTACCTATTTCTTTCTCTGTTCTGGCAGTTTTCCATATACGGACTTCATCCAAAGATGCACTAAGCTGGCCTCTACCCATTGTAGCACTAGCACCATTAACTGTAGAAGCGCCTATCGTTCCAGATAAAAAGGTGTTGACTGGTCCGATTACATGGCTTTGGCTGACTGTGTGGTTCAGTGTGCCGTCAACATAGAACTTGTATACCGTATTTGTACCAGAGGTTATTGCTGTGATTGCATAGTGGTGCCACTTTCCGTCAGCAACGGAGTCTTTTGTAATTGTCGTGTCACCCAGATTGACACCCCGGTTGGTGCCGGTATTGCCTGTTCCGGTTGATCCCGACCTGTATGTAAAGTAAAAAGGACTTTTACCAGAAACAGATGGAGACTTGATTTCCACTGTCATGCGTCCAAAGTTTGGGCTATTGGTCGCAGTGTCGGAAGAGTTTATGTCTAAAATGACTTCTCGTGTGTGTTGGCCAAGCCAAGAGCTGTTGTCTTTCTTTAGCCAAAACTCAACTGTGTTACCAGTCGTACCATCAATCTTTATATTGCTTTCTCTGTTCTTTGAAGAATCATATATTGTGTTCTTTTGTGGACCGCCGAAAAACTTAATGAACTTTGGCGTCTGAACTGTGAAGTATGGATTTTCATTTGCGCCGCTAGATGGCGAACCGGTTCCGCCGGTAACTGTGGTTCTCGAAATGTTTATAGAGCCAACTTCTTTAGGATATTCATGCTCCAGCAGGTACAAATCTAAATAAGATGCAGATAGAGACCACTCCATTTTTTCGGCTTTTGACCCATCGTAAGGATAAGCACTGTAGATATTGTTGATAGAGTCTTCATAATACTTTTCGGCCGAACCAAAAAAAGCAAACGTGCTAGGATCTTTATAGTCTATCTCTGGTATGTACCTGGATTTTTGTTTGTAATATGCTTTTACAAACCTTAATGATTCTGCTTCAGATGTATAATCTGCTTCGTTTTTTGGAATCAATATTCTGGTGTTTTCTTTTTTTACATCCAGATTCTTTGATCCACCATTTTGGAATCTATCTCTAAGGTTTGTCATGGGTCAACTCTAAATTTAAATTTCTCTTTTTGTTCTGCGTAATTGTTACCGTCTTTATATAAAAACGATATCTCATATAAATAGTTTGGTTCTAAAATTGACATGTCTAAATCGAAATAAGATCCACTTGCATCATAAGAAAGTGAAGAATAAGATGCAACACTTCCTGTGGAATAGTCAATTACAGTCATGTTATCCGCAACCCTGCTTACTTTATAGTAAGCATCTCTTATAGTATTTACCGGCACTTTATTTGTAGCAACTGTATAAACATTTGGTTGCCAGTTCTTGTTTCTAGTATAGACCCTAAAGGTAGCTCGTTCATAACCACTATAGGCCGGCTTTAAGTTTGTAATATTTGTAATGTAGTCAGGTATCTCATGGTCTTGATTTGCATGCGCTGGATCAATGGAGAATGAAGATCCCGACAAAACATCTGTGTACGTCAAATCGAATCCACCTGAGAAATCAGTTTTTGACATTGCGACAGGCGCTGCATCAGTTAAGGTTATTATCTTGTTACCTGCAGCGCCTGGTGTTACTTGACTTACTCTAACAACGTTGTTGACCGCATGCGCTGATAATTTGCTGTTTGCGTTTAAACATTGCGCTAATTTTGTAGCGACGGCACCGTTTGAGCCGCCATTAACAGCAAATGTTGGCGTGTTTGTATCTGAGTCAGTAGTTGTTGACGCATGTGCAGATGCTGTTATTTCAGTTCCGTCAGTTGTTTGAAATTCTATCTTATCGGCCGGGTCGGTAGTCTTGAAGTTAGAGTGAGAAGAAACTGTTATAGTTGCTATCGATGCAGTTAACTCTTGGTGTATTTTCCAAACATCATGTAGCTTACTTTCTGTGCCATCATATGCAAATTGGGCCTTATATATACCCGTTGAATGCTTACTGGCTGTTATAAAGTTTTCAGATACTGAATCTCCAGAAATAGATACTGCGTTCAATCCAATACTTGGGACCAGTTGTACGACCAAATTAGAACTTGTATTTGGTATATCTACCATGCCTGATCTTTGCTTGTTATAAAGGTAAATATTATTTATATTGTCGGAGGCCGTTTTTAAAGAACTAGACCTTTCGATATTTGCTCTGTCATCTTTTATTGATGAGTCCCACTGAACCTCCAGCACTGGTCTTTCTAAGAAGTGGTGTGAAGATCTAGCGAAGAACTTTTTAGTATAATAAGATCTAGACTTAGATCCATCCTCTAGGGAACTGCTAAGCCTTATCAGCATTCCATAGTTAAGAGCACCTACCCCTCCAGAAAAGTGAGTTATTGTTGCTTTGTCAGTGCCAACTGAAGATGAAATACTTGTATTGCCATAAAAAGTTGCTGTTCTCTGTGTTAAGCTGACTTTTAAGTCAGCATCTGTTGCTGTTGCTGCAACGAAATCTTTTATAGATGATGAGACATTTAATATAGAGACAAAATTTTCTGTCGATTCTTGAGGTGTGCTTCCAATTTTTATAAAATATGTATTTCCGACTGTTGATTCTTCCGCTGCGAACTCAAAATTACTGAAATCTCCGTTGTAAGCATATATTTTGAATTTGTCGCCAACAGCAGGTGGTGTAGTTGTATTGAATAGGATTGAACCATTGGCAGGGCTTGAATTTCCAGCTTGATTGATTAAAAATTCTTCTGCTAGGCCGGTTACGTCTACATCCAAATTCTCTATACCCGTTTCAAGGTATTGTTCATAAATTAAAGGAACTGGAGTTGTAGCCATATAATCTGATGACAAGAAGTCTCCGCCCTGATTAGCCCAAGCAACACCGTCACTCGCAGAGGCCCAGTTACTTGATCCAAGATCTAAATAATCTTCCATATCCAAGCCACCACCTTCTGTCCATGGCTTTACCAAAGGGTGAACTGTACATGTGACTTTCTCAGGGACTGTTTGATTGTGCTCTGCATTAAACATCTTTAGCTTAAACCTTGCGGAGCCTGATGCAGGTAAAACTCCAGATGCTCTGTCTGCTAGTATTTCGTCAATTGGAAACTCTATAAGTATCCTAGATTGTTCTAAGGATGATGAACTGGCCTGGCCAAAAATAGCAAATACTTCAAGTATATCTGAAGAGCCCATGTTTGAAGCTGTGCTTCTGTCGCTTAAATTAACTTTAAATGCACTTGATATCGTGTTGTCTTTGTCTGATAGGTATCTTTTTATTGACATTATCTTACCGTTCCTGTTATATCACTCTCGTATTTTAATTCCCAAATAACATTTTGAGGAACGTGCATTGTACGTCCTTCTGGGCTCATGTATGCGTCCATGTCCAAACTGTAATTACTGTATGCTGATCCTGCCCTGTTTACAACTTTTACGTTTATTACGTCTAGTATTTCTGGTACCTCTTTCAATATTCTAAATATCTCTGTGACCTGAAATGGCTCTCCTATTTCTGGCGCAACCACTGTAAGTTGATTAAAAAGTTCTTCTTTCGCTGCGTTGAAAACTTGATTTGTACTAACATTTTTTTGACCGACGACTTCAAACTCTATTCCGATATTTAATATTGTAGCGTCAAGTATATCAACACTATCGTTTACCATCTTAATTGAATTTAACCAAGTTTTTAAGTTTTGTTTTAAAACAGATGAAGAAATTTCAAGCTTACGATCTGGACCTTCTGATACTATAAACATGTTCATATTTCTAGTGAGATCATTGTCGTCTCTATATATTGCTGTTCTTTTCACTGACCCGAAGTTTGCCGGCATTGCGTATGTGGCTGAAATGTAATCTTGTAAAGTCACCGCTCTTCCTTGTGTTGCAAAAGTTGCATATGCGCGCTTTTTGATTTCTTCTGTTGTAGGCACAGATATATCACCGTTTATAGGCTGCTCGTTGTAAACCTCCATATTCCTCGACATGTATTGCATCTTTTCTGCTTCCAAGTTTTGAGGGTTTGAGAACTCGATGTTCGGCTCTACAACTGTTGTGACAGAACCAACGGCCGCGTTTACGTTCTGCTCAGTGTTTACTCTGTATGTAACCGTAAGCTCAGTGTTAACTGGAGATACTCCAAACTTCTCAGTTGCCAAAAGCTTACTAGGGTCGAATGTTACATTTGAAACATAATTCTTGCCCAAGATGTCCAAAACTATCTCGCTTGGATCTGCCACTTTTTCTTTCTTTATTTCTGATTCTGAGCCGTAGCCGAAGACTAAAAATACTTCCCTTCCGGTTCGTTCAACCACAAAGCGACGAGGCACAGGAAAAGGTTTCATTATAGATTGAACTACGCCCGTTTGAGAGTCTGTACCCCTGTTTAATACAGGCCTGTAAACGACATTTTGACTTAAGTAATCTACTTCATAATATTCATTTCCATTTGTATCTATAACGGAAATAATTTCTGATATATTTGATGCTTGAATTTTTAATTTTAAAAATCTCTGAAAATCTCCAACCTCTAAAGTTGTTTGTCTGTTCTCTCCAGAAATAACTCTTGCTGTTTTTTTAACAATATAGTAAGCTACTTTTGATCCGTCGGCTGACAGTTCATCACCTACGTATTGTGTGTCGTCAGAAAGAAAGTTTACATCATCTATTAGCGTGAAAATGTTGCCTTCTGTTGTCGAAAATGAAGCTCCTTTTTTTATTTTTGGTAAATAGTTTTTATCTGGTTCGGACAAAGTTGCACTTGCTGGAATCGGCATGTACAAGTCAACCTCTCCGACTGAAGACCTGGTGGTGCTGTGTTTGTAACCCATTTGATTTGCATGCATTACAACGTTTTCATATTCTAAACTTGTATCTAAAAACGATTCGTTTGCGTTGTAATCTAGGTAAAACGATAGGTTGTCGCCAACATAGGATACTAAATCGGTCATTAGAGAACCAAAAGAAGCTTCATTGAAGTCTTTAAACGTGTTTGGGTAGTACTTTTTTGCGTAATTAACTAAGTTTTTCTTAATGTTATCGAAATCATTTCCGGTATAATCTATTGGAACAATTTTTTTTGACATACTTTTGGCCTCTTATTCTTATTAAATAGTGTAATGTTTTGTTATTGTTTTACTGTTATACACCAATTTCTACATAATCTTCTACATTGAGAGGTTTTATGTTGTATTTAACAACTAATTTCATTTGATTATAATCCACAAGGCTCATACCCATATCGTCTTGATCTATAAGTTCACTACTGACATTTAGAAACGGCAAATACTTTGCAAATTGATCTTTTATTCTTGCATGCACAGCCAGTAACTCCTGGGATCCATGGTTTTCAAACAAAAAGTTTTTGACACCCACTCCTAGTTCTGGGTTTCCTGGCCACTCGCCCGGAGAAACTGACAACAAAAATACTACATTTTGTTTTATTGTTTCTTTTATATCAGTTATAGCTTTGTATGGGCCGTCTACTTTTGAGTACCTTAACGGAAAAACTGGTTGAAACATATACTAATCCTCTCTAGATACTGTAAATAGTTCTACTTTTCTATTCTTCGTCATCACAAATCTTAGGATCTGCTATTTCCCTGTTTTGACATATGCTCTTTCTAAGTTCTCTGTCTCTTGGCAGCTCTAGGGTTTGAAGAGCTAATAGATTCAGTGGAGTTATTGGATGGCCATATCTTCCAGAATCACCTACTCTATACCTGCTCCAGTCTGGTGGAGATTCAGCATTTATCTTAGCGCATGGTAATCTAAAAGCAAACTGTCCGTCCAACAACGGTTTAGGTCCCCCAATTATATATGCTATAAACCTATCCAGTGTCATCACAAACCTAGTTGGGTCACTTGGCAATTTCAGTATGTCATTAACTCCCATAAACATATCAACCGCCACATTTGGAATCAGCGGTAGGTATGCATTGTCTTCGAACTCCTCACCTGTGTACATGCCAAGCTCAGTCTTAGATTTGCGGCCGCCATATGCGCTCCAGGATCCATTTCGTAGATCTGGTAACTCACAGTTCATATAGTGTCTTTTCATTTCTTTGTACATTGGGTCAATCTGATCTGAAATACCTCTCAGCACAACTGAAGGAAAATACTTTATAAACTGTCTTATCATCTCTGCGATCATCTTTGCCCACTCGCCAATATTGGGCGCATCAAAACACTCAATTGATTCGCCGCCGGCGGGACCTGTTGATCCAAAGGAAATTGCAACATCTGCAGCGGATGGGTATTGGCCAAACAGATCCTCTGCTTGAGGATCCACCAACGTAGATGCATCGAAAGCTGCAGCTAATCCATTCTTTGTTGACGCTAAAAACCCTGGCATGTCGCCAAACCCAGCTAAAAGAGTGGTACCATGTATGGTTAATAGCGTGGCCATATTTTTGTAAGGCACCGCAAACTCAAAGAAATTCTTGAAGTCTTGCTCCTGCAGGAGTCCAGCCTTTACTTCTTGTTGAATTTCTTGTATCTTTCTTTCCAGCGATGTTAGGTTCGTGGCCTGATAACAGTCAATATCCGCAATTAGTACTTCATGGCTTGCGATTGGTATACTGTACATATCCAATTCTTCCGACTCTTCGTTGATGGTTTTTAAGTTTCCGCAACGCTCCTCTTCCGACGCATTAGAGTGGTTTGTCCATAAATCCAATAGAGCATCATTCACACTAGATTTGATTACTGCAGTGGAGCCGCGGCGATCTCCAGGCGTGCTTGTATTATACATACTGGCTCTGATCCCATATGACATTCTAGAATCTTGTAGAATGTCACTTATCAACGTTTGATCCTGGCCAGACAGAAGAGAAGTGTAGCCAGTTGTCACTTCTCTGATTATCCTTGTGAGTCCAATTTGAGTAAGGGCTGCGTCCCATCTGGAAAGTATTCCTGATACAACTTTGGGCGTCTCGGAAACAACACCTATGATATGTTTTTTGTATGCTAACAACTCATTTTCAAGGGCCGCGTCGATTGTGGCCTTCGCGTTTTCAGCGGTGATAACGCCATGGATATTTGATGGCACTTCTGTATAGTGCATGTACATATTCATGGATTTTGCCTGCTCTTCTGTTAGATTCCAATAAAAATAATATTGATTGTCGGGATCACTAGGATCTCTGTCTTCATTTTGGGTTTGCATATAAAAGTTTGCACCGTCATGACCCGGGTCGACGATGCCGACTTGGCGACCTTCACGTTTAAAAATATTCATGACTTGTGCAAGATTATTATCAAAGTGCTGGTCTCCGTTAGTGCCGGGATAAAAATGAGTGTAAGCGTTTAGTTGTGTACCCTCCTTGAGTAGCCAGTTCCAAGCATCCTTGGTGTCTTCAGGCATCTGAAAACTATGAAACACAGAATTTTGTATATTCATAACAAACTCCATTTTTGGAACTGAGCTATTACTTAGCCTTAACATATTGTATATTAAAGTATGTATTGGTGTTCTCATATCATTGTAAAACAAGCTCGGACCACAACGGATATTTTCAACTTCTGTAGTTTGCCAAAGCGTTTCTTCATTTACGCCATCTTTCCAAGCGTCTCTTATTTCTGTATTGTTAAATTGGAATAGTCTTTTTCTATTTTCTGGTTTAGAAGTTTTTCCCCAGAAAGAATCAACCCTTTTTTGAGAAAACCAGGAAACCAAATTTCCTATTGTTTGTAAAGTTGTGGTACCTGGACTTTGAGTTAGTCGGCTATCGTCCTTACTGATTCCCGTGTAGGCCTGTAATGTATCATGTAAACCATCTTCATAAAGTCTATGTTTAGATAGATTATAGTTCATGAACATTTCTCTAACAAACTGATCAAAGTTGTGGCTGTGACCTGCGTTCATTACTCTTGGGTTTGTGTACTCTGAATCATTTGGCCGTCCTGAACCGGCAGCACTATCCATGAGCTGGTTTTTGAACCTTTGGTACTCTTGCACTGGATTTGTAGTTATTGAACTATTCCCTGGGCGTCTGAGTAGGTTTCCGGGATTTGCAAACATTCTATCCAAGTCGCTTCTGGTATCGCCAAAGTTTCCTTCTTTATTTTCTGCCTCTATTCTACACGCGTGGCTGTACAGCTTGTTAGTACTAACCCAACTAGCAAACCTAGATCCCCACCAGGAATTGTCTGTTTCGTTTTCGCGGGCGTCGCTAGAGTATTGAGTGCCCTTTATAAAGGGAATAAGTGGGTGGGCGCTGACATCTTTGCCTTGCCTCAGTACCTTGAGAACTCTATTATCATAAAAAATAGGAGCCGTTAACGGATCAGGGTTCTCTTCTTCGCTGGAGAACAAAATCTTGTACTCATCCCACTGGCCATTTCCGCTTTGATACCAGTCAAGCATAATTTTTCTAAAAGAATCTATTACAAAACGCCCCCAGCCATCGAGTGTATCAACACACGCTTCTGTCATTTTTTGAGCACGGAAATCGTTTAAACTTTCATCCTCAAAGCTTAAGAACTGAGGCAAAACGTACCTTACAAAAACCTTTAATATATCGCCATTCTTGTTTTTGACTTGAGTTATCAATATTCTCAAGGGTATCTTGTATTCGTTTGGTGTTAACTGCTCAGTGTCATAATCTATTCTATAGTCTCCAAATTCAGCAGACTTTTTAAAGGTAAGATCGTTCCTATAATAAGTTCTTGAGTTATCATCCCAGATTTTGTGAAAGCTTCCAAGTGCATTCCACTTACTTCCATAAGCCGAACCAAAAGCTTTTATGGGAAAAGCTTTTTCTTTCTCTTCGTAGTTGTGGTCACCGATATTGTAACTACCTGGGTTCCATGCAAAAATCTCAGTCATGTGAGCCTGTGTTGGATCAGTGACCTCTGGTGAGTTTTCGTCTAACGCATATAACTTTTTGAAGATGCCGGCGATGTTGCGAGCATCAGAGTCACCCCTTTCAAGCCAGTAGTGACATTCTTTAAGTTTTTGGGCCACTGTTCTTTTCTGGTCGTCGCTCATATGCTCACGAGGAATCCACCCTGAATCTCCAGGAAACTGAAATATTGGTGCGGCGTCGCCAACAAGATCTATAACTGTCTCCTCCCATATCTCGTTTTCAAATGAAGGGTTCTCTTCTAATAAAAGGTCGTGCTCTTCTTTTGTACACTTGCTTGACGGAGTAGAAAAAATAATTTCTGCATCTGAAGACGAAGGATTAATTGTAATTCTTCTAGGGTTTGCAGACTCCGGAAGTGCTGGATCTCCTGCACTTGACTTGAAATTAGCTGCTTTGTTGTTTATGTTCGTCAAGTCGTCAGAATATGGACTAAGTTTTATTTCTTCTCTCTGTCTATGATATGATGGCCCCTCATGTACCTTAAACTCATATTTATCATATACATCTGAATTACTAAAATCAGAATCGGTGTCTTGAGAATATGTTTCCGCCTGCCTAAGAGCTGCGTCTAACTGATCTGTTATAACGTAATATCGATCCTCTTCCATAGTGGCAGACTTAAACGCTCTTCGAATTAAAGAAGAAGCGTTTCCTTCTGTGTAATTGCTGTATCTTTCTTCGCCATAATCACCCGTTGTTAGGACATTGAAAAGAAACGCATGTTTTGTCTGCTTACAAATATTGTAATGATGGCTCATAAACTTGTCTATGGCCATTTCTCCCACTGCGTTTGCATTACCTTCACTCTTTTTAAGCAAAAGAGAAAATATATTAACATTATCAAACTTAATATGTTGCCTGGTTCTTTTTATTATTCTAGATGGAGTGCCATTCTGTGTTAAAGTTTTTGGCATGCCATGAGTTCTTTCGCCAGGGTCGTAAACTTTTCCAGATATTGCATGAAAATATTTTGATAGTTCTGAGTTGTTGTCTACCATTGACTGTATTAAAGAAGAAAATTCTTTCACAGACATTAATTCAGTATCTGCGTAAGCATCTGTATCGTCAAATGCACCCTCTAATGAAACAGAGTTGGGATTGGATATATCATAATCTGTATGGTCCATAACGGATGATGGCACATTTGGAATATTTGAATTGCGGTTTATCTCTCTCAACTCTGCCATTTGACTTTCCAACATGTCAAATTGAGCTTGCGCAATCTGCGAGCGAGATGACCGGAAAGACCTGATCGAACCATTGACTCTGACATAATCCTCAAGATACATAAAGTTATTGTACTTCAAGCTGTCAAGATAGTTGTGATCCAAGTTAGATATCCACGTCTCTCCATTAGAGGCCCGGGTATTAGCTATGGGAACAAAAGGTATTGTATCCAAGAACCACTTGGAAAAACCATAATTTGGATCGTTTTCAAATATTTCTTTTGATAAAGAAGATACTACACCATCTATTTCTCTTAGAATAATGTTACGTAGGCCGACTTTTATATTGTTGGTTGCTGATAATCTTTGGATGGTCTGATCAGTAAACTTTTTGTTTTTTGTAAAAAATTGTTGATCTTCTATCTGTCTTGTTACAAACTCAACCAGATAATCTCTATATATTTTATTGCCCTTAACAAAATCTATGTCCCAAACAGAAAGGGTTACGGCCCCTTTCATCAACAGTTCTATCAAGCACATTCGAATAAAACCAATCATACTAGTATTCATCATAGCGTTCTCAAAAGCCCCAGGCGTGGAAAAGTCTTCTGTTATAGGAGAGTTTGAAGGACTAGCGAATTCTCTCATGTATTGTTCAGGAAATTCTTCTGTGATAAGCTTTTCAAAGTTTAGCACTCCATATTTCGGATTGCTATTTGGATTTTTAAAGCACTGAGTTGCAGGATCAAAGTAGAATTTGCTTCGAAGTTTTAAATCAAGCCTATCTCTATATGCTGCGTCTTGGAATATTCTAGAGCCCCTGACACTGCTTGCTATTTGTTCATAGATCCCCTCATATGCATCGAGAAAGGATTGACCCGTGAGGTCGTCAATGAATTGAGGGTTTGTATTCGAAAAGTAGTTTTCTATATTTATATTGTCAACTTTATATTTTGCAAAATTAGATTTCAAGATATCTGTTATTATCTTTTTATATGCGGCCGGGCGAGGTAAGATAGAGGTGTCCGGATCCCTAAGTTGTTCTGGTATTTTTTCACAATACTGAACTGAGTATTCGTTTGTGGCTGCATCCGTCCCTAGGAAGAACGGGTCTGTAATTTTTACTTTTGTTCTCGCTACATCTGATTCTGCATTGGGGTAAAAGTCTTCTTTGACCACGACTTTAATTTCGTTTCTAAGTTGAATATCTGGATGCCGTAGTTCTGTTTCTAGATTGTTTCTAATCTTTACGGTCAATAAGTCCTCAGAAGATCCGTCTTGTTGAGATAGTGGTTTATCAGAATCGTAAAATTCTCTTAGACCTGGAAGAAAATCTGATTCATTTTTTGTCACAAAAGCTTTTTCTAGATTGGACGTTATCTCTTGCTGTAAGGTAGTTAATATCTGATTTATCTTATTCATATAACTTGAATTAAGGGTTGACATATCTCCTTGGTTTAGATCAACTCCTCTAAATATCGGTTTTGACCAGTCTGCGAGCGTACTTATAGTTCTTGTTCTCTCATCTAGGTCTCCTGCAGAAATAGGAAACATAAGTGACCATATATCACTCAGATCTTGAGTTTGAAACAATATCCTGGCATTATCCTCACTGTCTCTTATAGCGTTTCTTACATTGTATTTATCTAGTAGGGATCCCCGAAGTATATTTTCTTGGCCTAAGTTTTGTTCTATTTGAGGGTCAACATCATAAGTAAGAGATCCTGACTCAGATGCAGTTTTCTCATAGTCGTCACATAATATGTATAGTATTCTTCTTAGTCTGGTTGTCGTTTCTAGTGATGCGAAATCACTAAAATTTAAATCTTGCTTAGAGAATCTTTGAAGATTGCACAAAGCTCTTTGAATCTTCATGTTCGCTGCCTCATCATACTCTTGATCCCCAGGTCTGGCAAATCTGGCAGTCTGCTGAAAGAAAGATTCAACGTAACTGTTTAAAGATCCTATGAAAGCCATCTCTGCCATGCCAAGAGTTGCCTTTGCGGCAATCATGGCCGTTTTTTCTGTCAAGGGGGGAGGCTTTGAAAAAGCAGGATTATTCTCTAAAGAAGAAAAATCAGGAAGCAGGTCCTGTAAAGATCCACCGTTCATCAAAAAATCTAATGCGTCTGCCTTACCTTGAAGCTGATTTTCTGCGTGTGATACTGCTGCATCTATCTGTTCTTGAGTTAGTGCCTCGCCCTTTGCTGCGGCATTTCTTATTTGGCCAGCTAGAGTGTATATGTCTTCACATGTGTCTTCTCTAAGATCATATCTAGATAGCTCTTCACATAATGCCGGACCTACAAATAACCCTATTGGAATGAAAAAGTTTGAGATCTGATCCCTTGTATTGAGTTCTGCTCCAAGGCCCAAGGATTCTGCAACTGTCCTGACTATTTGATAAACCTCGTCATTTACAGGTTCGCCATTTAACAGCGCACACAACTCTCTTGGACTAAGCATTTTCATGAGTGCGTCTATAAGGTCTTTGGCGTTATTTTGTTTTTCTGGTGGTATACCTGTATCCAAAAAACCTGAAGCAAGGGCACGCTGGACTTCTGGTGATTGGTTTGATGCTGCCCCAAAGATACCTTCTACAAATCTTTCCTCACACATAGGTGATTGCAATATGTCTAAAATACCCTTCAGAAACATACAAGCGATAATGCTACCCACCCTCTTTGCATCCTTGGCGAGGTTTGACCAAGAATCATCAAAAAGCTGTGGTAATTTTGGCCAACGAAACTTTGGTATATTTGGAACTTGAGCCTGGACTCCTTGTAACCTTAAACATGCTATGTATTCACACAGTAATCTTTTTGTATCCAAGGTTTTCTTGAGCATCTTTTCTACTTTGCGGCGATGCTTCTCGTCAGTACAGTCCTCTCCCAGTACAGGTAAGAGCTTCTCAAACCCAAACATAGGTGGTGAGCTTCCTCGTGGTGCGTCAGCTCCAATGCGGGTTAGTTCAATACCCTGGCTGAAGCCGCCGGGGGTCGTATCTACTTCCGTAAGTGAAAATTCTACCCCCAATGTATCTTCAACATTTTCCCCTACGCTGCTTCCCCATTCGTGAAGAAATCTCCAGTTAGAGGTTTTAGACCCACCTTCACTAGCATTTTTTACGTGTCTTAAAATATATGAAGCGCCTACACCCTTTTTAGGGCCCGGTTTATCACATGAGCCACCATTAAAGGCATCTAGAACCCATATTGTATCTGGGTAAAGATCTTCTATATTCCTGACAAAGTTAATTGTTCTTGATGTTAAGAGAACGGACTCTTGAGTCGGTGTCGGTACTGGCTTATCGTTAACCAAAATTGCTTTAATTGTTGAGCCTGCAGGTGTATTTGGCGCTTCGTAGTCTTCAAATTTTATAGTTATTTGATCCTGATCCTTGAGTTCTATTCGAGGACTTGTTTTTATCGCTACATGGCCTGAAAAAGAAGGAATAAAATCTCTAAGTCTTCTTATTTCCTGATCAATATAAAACGGTTGTTCTGATTTTATGTCATAATTGTCCAGATCTGGCTTTAACTCGTCGAAAGCGTCTGCTACCTTGTAAACCTTTTCTTGTAGATCACCATAAGTTATAATTAAGGTGTCTGGGTTCAGGCCTGTTTCGGTTGTGGCACCAGCTAAAGCGCGAGCGCCGTCTCCAATTAAACCAGTAAGGAAAAGAGCCCCATCAGATATAACAGAATTTATTTCTTGCTGAGATAAATGCGCCTTTCCGAACACCCCAAGGTCTAAGTCTATACCGTCAACATTTTGAGTTGGATCTCTACCTCTTATTACTTGTTGTGCAATTGTTCTAGATATTTCTAACTTTTTCTTACTTGCGAAAGATCTGTACTTTTCATATTGTATCCTGGTGTCTTCATCGTTTAGGGATTTTCCACCGACACAAAACTCAGATTCTATTTCTCCTATCAAGTCATCAAGCTGTTGCTGTCTTGTGATTGACGAGTCTTGTAGGTTCACAGTTTGCTGCTCTATGTTTTGAGATTCTATTTGTGCTTTAGCTGGTAGAGAGTCAATTATTCTAGTGTTCAGATGGAAAAAAGCTCGGTAAACATCACCTGGCCTCAAGGACGGGGCTCTCAAATCAACAAATTTTATAATCTCATCCGGGACTGGATTTGGTGCTTCCTTTCCGTAAAATTCTAATACTTTTGGTAAAGCTAATTCTTGTAGTTCCAGCTTCTTGTCGTCAGAAATACCATCAAAAGGTGGTAGGTTTTCAAATGAAAAATTCGTCCTATCAAAGAAGCCAGATTTAAAATTAGTTATAAGAAATGGTACTACTTGACTTAAGTGATCTGGCTCGACTGCCGCGGCGATTAAACGCTCTCTTTGTTGAGGTGACATGTCTTCAGGAGTTATTTCTTCTAGTATACTTAATGCTTCTCTTGTTGCATTGTAAAGTACACTTTCAGAGTTTGATCCGTCGACGGATGATGCGTAGTATTCGACATACCTCTCTGAATCATTAAGCGACGCGACATCTTGATCCATTAAGGCGTTAAGGTCCTCAAGGGCACCAAGCGCATTTGATGATGACTCTCTTGCAGATTCGATCACTCTGTCTAGCCACTTTCTGTATTCTGCAGCTGTCTGGTTAAATCTCGTTTCAATATTATTGTCGTTATCTTTTGATCGATCAAAGTCATAAATATCTTTTATATTCTCAGGATCAACCGCAATAGTGCCATTCGTATACATGTCATACATAAACGACGGAATTTGCTCTACGGCCGTGTCTTCCGAGGTGACAAAACTAAGATTCTTTGCGTCGGAGCCTGGTCTCCATCCATGCAGAATTGCGATGGTGGCTTCTGATATTGTTCCGAAGTCCGCATCAAACTTATAGATCATTTGTTCTAATGCTTGCGGTAGGTTTGTTAGGGTGTTTATTCCGCCAGCAAGGCCTCCGCGATCCCAGTAATAATTTAATATTAAGAATTGGTGTTTTAATTGAAATGACATTAGGCTTTTTTGAAGCCTTTTATCAAATGTAGCTAATGCAGTGGGTGTGAGCGGGACTCCATCACCGTCACATGTAAACCATTGTCTTCCAATAAAACTATCATCTTCAGGAGATCGGTTGTTTATGTCGGCCGCATATACATCACCTAGTGCATACTTTACCGCTGCGATGTCTCTACCAACTTCGGTTAAAAACCTAGAGTAAAATACTATAGATTGATCATCTACTGTTATTTCATATATTCTTCTTATTGCTGGTAATGACATTATTGTTTTCCTCTAGTTCGTGGTATTGTAGCCACTATTTATATAACTATCCTCTTCTTGAGGATTCGTACCAGGTGTCAAGTATTCTGACTTTATGTATTCTAAATTACTTTGTGTTTTATCGCATTGTAGTACAACGTACCTAAACTGGTTTGTTATGCAACTCACACCTTCAGGTCCAGCAGTGATACTTGGGGTTGACATTAGGCCCATGACCGGAGACTGATGAAAGTGGTACGAAAGCACATAGTTGTACTGCATCTGTTCTGATGCAAATCTTTTTACTGATGTTGACAGACCATTGATTACTTCTATTATTTCATTGATACATTGCTCCAAATTGTTTCCAAGAGGTATTGGCTGCTGCTTTCCTACTTCATTCTGAGCAACCAAGTGAATACCTGATTTTACTAGTATGGGTTCACCCTGTGAGTTATATAGTTCCTTAGGGCCGCCAGTAACTATCTTTATATCTTCCCTTGCATGCAATCTAAGCTTGTCGGCCTTTAACATAATTGCAGAGTGAGGCGGCCGTCGAAGGTTGACCCCCGTGCCAGATACATCGGAAAATGTATCGTCTTCAGACATTGTTTTACTTATTTTAAAATTATCATCTACATTTGTCATTTGACTTATGTAAATTCTAGCCGCGTCCATTGCAATACCTGGGTGGTTTATCTCAAACGGTTCGGGCTCAGTACCCTCCAGTACCACCTTTTGAAGCTCTAATATATCATGTTCTGTATTGTAAAGTGGGCTCATAGTAAAGCCGTCTCTTTGCACTGGAAACGGGGCACCTCTACCAACAACGATATCGATTGCGCCGGCGCCTTGATAATTACCATAGCTTCCGACACCTAGCGAGTTTGTTTCGTCCACACCCTTATCAAAATTGTAACCGCCGTCCTTTTCACCTTGGCCGGTTCGGTCTCTACCGAAAATTATCGCTGCGTTATTATCATAGCCCCCAGCGGTTTTAGCACTTACTATGCCGTCACCGGGCCGTGAGAAAAACTCTGGTACAGGCTCTACTAGTAAGGATTCGTACTGACCATTGTTTGTGTGGAAGCCCGGGTGATTTGGCTGGTGGGCTTTTCCATTTATACCTTTTCTAAACTTTTTAGCCATTAATTATTCCCTTCACTGTCATCAGTAGAGGATAAAATTCTATCCAACTCTTCAGTTTCATAAGCTTCCATATCAGCTTGTTCAAGGTCTCTTAAAAATTGCGTCGGATCAGGCATGCCGACTGATTCATGTAAAGATTTAGAATTTGCGTTATTTTTCATTTTCTTGATTCCTAGTTGCCTTTTCACTCTACCTATTGACTGTCTTAAATCTACAATACTGTCTGTGCCCAACTCTCCCAATATTTCTTGCATTTTTCCAAATTGAAAGTTGTTTTTGTCATGAAATGAAACTTTACAATTTCTTATACCGATGCCTGGATTTGATTTTGTTCCATAAAATCTAAAGCATGAAATAAGACGAATGTACATTTTCTTTAAAAAAATTTCTCTCTCTTCATCCTCAAATTCTTCTTCAAATATATCCTTGTTTGGAGACTCGGTCAATTTGTTTCCTTTTACTGCATCTATCTGCGACTTTCTAAGCTGATTAAATACCGCAATCTGTTCAGCTGTTGGAGTTAACAAAGAATCGCTAAACTCCGGAACGAAAACAAAATATTCCCATACTTTGTTCTTTTTACCTTTTGTCATAGAGTTTATAAATTTTTCACTTGTCGCATACGATGCTTGACTAGGTGTCATTTCTCTTGTAAACAATACATAGCCATCCTTAGGTTTTGAAAGGTCATGTCGATTAGACATTTCTTTATTCACTTCTTTTATGTTTCTCATAACAAAGTCATAAAAAGTTTCTGGGCCATTGTTATCATATTGGGATGGTAGTTGTGTATTTGCTTCTGATTGTTCAGAATCTCTAAAGTCGTCTGTCACTCTTCACCTTCTCCATTTATAAGATCAAAAAGCTCTTTTTTGTCTTCTTCTGTTATGCCTTGAGCAGAAGAGCTTTTCTTTTGTACCAAGGCTGCTAGCTTGACCAATTGTTCATTTGATCTTTGCAAGGTTTCTAAATACTTCGCTGCCACCATTCCGACTTCTTTGTGCCTATCGTCTGAAATCTGCATGTACTTCATCAGAGTCATCAGCAATGTCTTTGTTGCTGCCCGGTCCTCAGTAATGTTTGAGGTTGCCTGTTCTATAAATTTTTCAAGTTTATGATCCATATAGATAATTAGAATTGTTATTAATTTATTCTCTTTCCCACTTATTCTTAAAAGTAGAGTACTTTTCTCTCAATTTATTTAAGTTATTGACAACCTGTTTTGTGTTAAGGCCAGTAAGCTCTCTTAAATATAGATAGACGGCTTTTTTGTTGAAAATTTCAATGTCTTCTATGTTGTGCAGCAGGACTTTAACAGCCTCCAGAACCGCCTTTTCATTTTGTTTCAAATTGCCGGTGTCCCAAATTTCTACCTGTTCTAGTAAACTGTTCCAAAATTCAGCTTCGGCGCGGCGTTCGACATAATCTATTTCCGCGGATGAAGCGCCTAGAGAATCCGACCCTCCCATTTCTACTATATTTTCATAGGACGTTTCTCTTTTTAGCCTTTTTGAATTAGTTTTTACCTTGTGTATAAACCAATTTTTTGTCACAACAGAAAAGTATGAAAAGGCCTTTGAACCCTTATTGGGATCATACTTGTCCAGTATTGTCGTTAGCCATATCTTGCAGTCTTCACTTAGGGGCCCAATGTTTGGCAGAGTGTTAAATTTATAAGTAAAGATTATTTTATTCACCATCTCTTCAAATGCAGGCTGTATCAGTGATGCATAAAGCTTTGTTCTTTGTTTGATGCAAGATGACAGCGCATATTCAACAATGGCTTCTTCATGCACTTTTGTAAAGTAATTATTCTTTGTTCTTTTTCTTCTTTTTCTAGGCCGAGGCTTAGATGTCTTGTTCGTCGTCGTCTTCGTCATTTTCACCTAATAATTCTATATCTTCTAATTTTTCTACTATTTGTTTTCCATGTTCCAGTAGGCTGGAGAGTGTGTCGTCTCCATAAAACATTTCTAGCTCATAAACAGATTTCAAGTGAATGACATACTCTGCAATTAAGTTTCCTATGTTTTCTAAACCTAAAACAACCTCTTTGTAGTTGTTAAGTATCCACTTTACGTAGAATACCATAACTATGTTTATGATCACACTGATTGAAAGAAGTATTTCTGTTATCATAATTCCTCACTTTTTAGTTTATGTTTTTCTTGTTTAATTTCTTCTTTTGCGTCTCTGATATAGTCGTCTACAATTTTTCCGGTACGCTGAGTGGGCTTGGAAGGGGCCTTGTATAGGCTCAAGGACGGTATCTTAAACACGTCGTAACTATCACATTTTGTGCACCTCTGTGAATCATAAGACATAGAGTGTCTAATTTCAAACTGATGCTCACACTCTTTACAACTATAACAGTAAACAGGCACTAGTCAGACCCTGCGGTAGTCTTTACTTCTCCGCCGGTGGTATTAAATTCATCATCATCAATTTTAAACGTAGGTGGGTTTATAACAACCAGTTCACCTGTCTTTGTTCCCCATCTCTTAGTAGAAGGATCTTTTTCAAACTCAAACGACTTTAAAACAGGAATAATGTCTGTTTGCTCCAAGATAGACTTTTGTAGTGCCATCATAATAGCACCCATTGCTTGACTAGATAATTTCATTATTTTTCTCCTTTTCAATATTATCTTTTAATTGCTGAAAACACTCGGTGATTCCCGTATTGATATCAACCTTTGCTTTCCAGCCAAATTTATTAAATTTTTCAAAATCTGCTTTTGTTACTTCAACCTCGCCTGGTCTCGGGGGCCTGAAGTCGAACTGAACTGTTGGGAAAACTTTGTTCACAATGCTCTTCATATCATTGAGAGAGATATTTTCTCCAGTACCCACATCAAAAACCATACCAGACAACTTTTCGATGTTCTCCATACAAAATATATTCGCAGCAACCACATCAGTTACATGTGCCATATCTCTCTTTTGGCTTCCGTCACCTGTTATAAAAGGATTATGGCCGTCACGAATGAACTTCATCCAATTTGCTACTGCTGTTGCATATGGACCGTCGGCTTTCTGATCGGGTGAGTACACGTTAAAATACCTCAAAGAGACAGTTGGTAAACCATAGAGACTACTGTACATAACTGACTCCATCTCACCCACATACTTAGAGAGAGCATAAGGATTTGTTGGGCCAGCGCCATTACCAACTACTGATGATGAGCTGCTATAGATCACTGGTATTTTAAAGTATTTTGCAAACTTTAATGTTATAGAGGTTGACATAACATTATTGCTCATCACCTCTACAGGGTGTTCTACACTGTATCCAACTCTGGGTATGGCCGCGAGATGGAAGATTACGTCAGGATTGAAACTATAGAATTCTATTGGGTACCCATCACATATGTTCTCTCCAGGCAGTGACTCACCCTCTATATTGCATCCTTTTAAATCAATACCTGCAACTGCATGGCCTTGAGATTTTAGTTTATTATATAACTTTGATCCGATATATCCCTTGTGGCCTGTGATCAAACACCTCTTTTTATTCATGGCAATATTTCTCTCTTAACTTTTTCCAAGTCTGACTCATACATCATTCTTGCCAGCTGTTTGAAATTTACCTTTGGAGTCCATCCCAAGCATTTCTCTGCTTTTGATGGATCTCCTAGCAAGATTGGAACCTCATGTGGCCTGAAATACTTTTGGCTTATTTCTACGTGATCTTCGACACTTAATCCTGCGAGGTCAAACACTTCTTCCAAGAACTGTCGCACAGTGTGTGTCTCGCCGGTAGCAATAACATAGTCATCAGGATTATCCTGTTGAACCATCATCCACATGGCCTCTACATAGTCTCCGGCGAAACCCCAATCTCTTTTAGCCTCTAAGTTTCCTAAGTAAAGCTTGTCCTGAAATCCAAGTTTTATTCTCGCCGCGGCCATTGTGATTTTTCTCGTTACAAAGGTTTCACCTCTTCTTGGTGACTCATGGTTAAAAAGAATACCTGAGGATATATGCATCCCGTAACCTTTTCTATAATTTCTACAAAGGTTGTGCACAAATGTTTTGGCACAAGCATAAGGACTTGCCGGCATCAGCTTTGTTTCTTCGTTTTGTGGAACGTTTGTGTTATCCCCAAACATCTCAGAGGAAGAGGCCTGATAATACCTAATCGTAGGATCTATTGTCCTGATTGCTTCTAGTATTCTAAGCGAACCCATCGCAACATTAGAAACCGTTTCCTCAGGCACTTCAAAAGATACTCGCACATGTGACTGTGCTGCAAGATGATAAACTTCTTGTGGCTTAAATTTATTTAGTAATCTGTAAAAGCAGCCACCGTCATGAAGATTGTAGTACTCCAAAGTGAAGTCTTTTGAGTCATCTCCTAGTAGGTGGTCTATTCTATCCGTAGAAATAACAGATGTTCTTCTTTTCAAACCAACAACTCGGTACCCTTTTGATAATAAAAGGTCAGCCAAATACGAACCGTCTTGGCCTGTGACACCTGTTATTATTGCTGTTTTTTTCAATTACTTAGTCCTTTTCGTTTATATTAACCCATTCTAAAGTTTTTTTTAAGCCTTCTTTAAGTGTGGTAAACTTAAAATTTGGTACTAATTTCAAAAGGTTAGCACTGGAGGCGTCCTTACGGTGTTGGCCTGTAAGCTTGTTGTTGAATCTGTAATTTGTTTCCCCTGGATATATCAAACAAAAAGTGTCAACTATCTGTTTGATAGATAAATTTTCAGGCGGAGCTACAACTAAAGGCAGATCTGTTGTGTGCTTTTCTAACATTTCAGGTATCAGGTAAGCTAAATCATCAACATACAGGTGTTGTCTAAGAGGTGTACCATCTGACCAAAATTCTACCTCTTCTCCTGCCTTAGCTGCTTTAAACTTTTTTATCATGCTCGATATCAGATGACCTCGTTGTAAAGTCGAATCGTTCTGAGGTCCATAGATGTTTGAAGGTGTAAAACAATTATAACAAACGCCATACTCTTTTGAGTACCATTTACTTTGAACATACAAGGCCCTCTTGGCTACTCCATATCCATAGTTTGTCTCTGTTGGTTCGCCCTTCATAAAGTCTTGTTCTGTCATTGGATAGTTGTCTGCTACATCCGGAAAGCAACACGTACTCAAGCAAGATAACACTCTTTTGACACCAGCTTCGTAGCATTGATGTATTAGGTTGAGATTTATCATAGAGTTCCTATAGTAAAAAACAGATTGATTTTCTGACGACTCTTTTATTCCGCCGACATGAGCAGCGAGGTGAACTACTGCATCTGGCTTTACTATATCCAAGTATTCTCTGAGGGCTTTTGCATCCATGATATCACAATCTTGTGATGACATATATATCCAATCAGGTCTTATGTTTTGCAGTCGGCCTCCTACAAATCCTCTACCGCCAGTCACTAAAACTTTTTTATACTTTTCCATCAATCTTCCCACACAGTAAACATTACCAAGGCCATCTTCTCTTTTATGCCTTGTTCCAGAAAATTGCTAGCACAGTGCAAAATAGACCGGTCGAACGTTATCACATTACCTACGGTCCATGGTATCACCTTTCTTATCGACAAACTTGTAAGATCCTCATATGGCTGGTGTGTAAGATACTTTTCATAATCTTGCTTGTCAAACGGCCTGTCACTTGTGATATGTCCGCTAGTTCTTTGTTGGTATCTCTTTTGACCCAGTAAAGCCTCTATCTCTCCAATGGTAGATTCTGACGCGGTGAATGTTCCTCCGAGATGTTCTACATCTTTATTTGCATTTTGCTTTAATTTATTCACAAATTCTTCAGAGTCTGGTACATATACAAACTTTCCGTTCTTGTCTTTAAAGGTATAATCGTTCGAACCACCCGTAGCTCTATCCTGCGAAACAAAAAGAGACCCCACATCGTACCATCTTCTGTCAAAAAGTATTGTATGTGTCTCGCTTGGGCCCGTCACAGATAAAGGTATGAGTATATTCTTATACGGGATCACATCTGGGTCTCTGCCCATATCGCAATGCACCCTCAAGGGGTATCTATTTACTATAAAGTGAGCAGGAAAGTCTCCTATAATAACATCTCTGTTGAATATCTGCTTCAACTTTGGCATAACAATTTCTTTCGCCCTGGTTGACCAGTCTACTTCTGTCTTTCGAGAGTCTGCTCGATCTACCATCACGTTGCCACTACTGGAACTTTCTATTGCTATTAGCTCTTCTATTTCTGAATTGGAAAATACAGACTCATAAACCGAAGGTTCTGACGACAAGTTGCTCATTTTTGCAATAGAACTTTCAGAAAATATGCTCACAATCTAACTTCTCCATCTTTTGTAATAAGGTGAGGATAGGGCATTGGCATTAGCAAACTTCCTCCAGAATCAATATAGTCCTGCTCTCTTGCGACTATTTCTTTCTTGAAGTACCATGGCAGCACCAGCATGCAAGAAGGGCCTAGGGACCGGGCTTTTTCCTCTGATATCAACTCTATATCTGTCCCCAGTGTTCTCAAGCCCACCTTGTCAGGGTTTCTCTCGCTTATTGCAGGAATCTTATCCTTTGTTAGACCAAAAAGTTGAAGGAGCATGTTCCCTTTTGTTGAGGCGCCTAGGCCTAGAACTAGTTCTCCCATATTAATTTCTGACTGAATGTGGTCTGCGACCTTGTTTTTCATCTCAATAATCTTATT
>CEUT01010758.1_pt1 | contig 23401 bp, 12 predicted proteins | sample 531401 | NCBI WGS metagenome assembly CEUT01 (sample SAMEA2622821, study PRJEB7988) | marine metagenome | biome: marine biome (ENVO:00000447); feature: surface water layer (ENVO:00002042); material: "saline water (ENVO:00002010), including plankton (ENVO:xxxxxxxx)" | depth 5 m | reverse complement strand
TAAAAGATTATTATATGAAAGGAACTGTAACATATTATCTTTTCTTTGAGAGCTTACATCTGTTGAACCAACTATTGATCCAACAAAATTATTAAACACATCTTCTCCACTTTCTTGAAGAGCTGCAAAAAAAGGTCTATCATCTTCAACTAATGTAGAAACTTCATGACCTATACCAAGTGCGTTAGATCCTAAAAATCCAACTAATTTATCAACACCTGTAGCATCTAAAATACTACCTATATAAGGAATTCCTTTTACTTTATTTTGAAGTTCTTCAGCAGTATATCTACCTGCCATTGCATGTCTTAGATTATCAATATTTGATAATTCTTCTTCACTTTCAGAAAAAGCTTTTGCTCTGTCACCCGGATTATTTAAATAAGCATTGATCTTTTTTTCTAATTCAGATAATTCTTTGCCAATTTGTGCTAATGGAATTTCAAAAACAGAACTACCAGGGAATTTATATTCACCACCTGGCATCATAATTTCAATATTACCTAGGTTATCTATACCAAATACAGGAAAGTCTACATCCTTCATAGTTATATTACCTGATGGTATTATATTATAAGGATTGTTTCTATCCTTACTATTTCTTTTATATCCGTCTTTACTAAATTTCATTATCTAAATGATACATTAATTTTACTATTCTTTAATTTCAATAACATTTTTCTATTACCTGATTCATTCTTTCTTAGAACTACAGCATTCCAATAATGTCTAAACTTCTTACGTTGGAAAGATGGTTTTGCTAAATTAATATTATTTTGATTTAAATCTCTAATATAACCATTTAATTGAGTAATAAATATTGGTTCACTTACATTAGGATTAAATTCTCCTCTGTCAGCAGTAACATCCCAGAACTGATTAAACCTATACTTTTGTTCTTCTTTACTATATAATATTTGAATATCATTTGCAGTAATCTGTGGGAACTGTGTAATTAATGGTGCATTATTTTTAGGACTTAAATTAAATGTTAATAATCCTGAAACTTGTTCTGTATTGTGAAGAATAGCATGATCAAAATTATAATCAAGATCATGGAATCTATCACCACAATCACCTTCTAAATTACCTCTATAAATATAAGACTCTAGTTGATACTCAATACTTCTTACAGTATTTACAGTTTGTCCAACAGATTCAATAAGTTCAACTTCCCATCCATAATCTTTCTCATAGTAATTAGTATATAAATCACATCTATCATTATGTTTCCATACACCACCTTTTTCAAAATTAGGTTCTAAGCAACATAAAAACTCAAATCTACAAATAGGAGGATTTACATTTAGCCATGTTGGATCACCTACTCCAGTATCAGGATTATAATATAAAGCAATACCGTTTGGCATAATATCATCTGGACATTGACCAGTTTGAGTTAAAGTATTTGGTACATATGTATTAGGTAGACGGTCTGTAGGACAAGTACATTCTATTTTTCTACATACTCCATTCTTAATTCCACCACCTTCTGAACAATCTGCATCATTATCTAATAATGCATATGGTGGTGAAGCTGGAGATGAAAACTCAGTTGTAATTCTTTGATAGTCAGGTGGACAACTACATACAGTAATAGAGCATATATTGTTTGCAAGAGCTTCTGCAAAATCTCTATTATTAGCAGGTAATAATGGTATTTGTTGAAATGCTGGAGTAGTTAAATCATTAAATACTGCATTTATATTATTTGCAGGTGGAGTGTTTGCTGTATAAATACAATAAGTTTCAGAAGCTATAGTTAATTGACCACTACTTTCTGCAGCATTAGGAGCATAACCAAAGTTTAAACTTGGATAATTAGAATTCATATTTGGTGCAAAAGGAGCTCCTTGATTATTAGTAGGAGCTTGTCCTGCAGATGGAGCACCATCTGTAATTATAATTGAAATTCTTTTATATGATTGTTCATCTGTTCTATCACCAAGTGTTGATTGTCTTACGTTTGATAATTGAGCTTGTACTGTATTAAATGCTGTTTGTAAAAATGTTCCTCCTCCATTAGGTGAAATACTATTTGCTAAAAGATTGTTACTTAACATAGTTCCCCAATTTGTACTACCTGTATAATTAGACATAGATGGGCTACTATTTCCAGCATTTAAATTACATTGTGTACCAACTAAATTATTTGTTGATAAACCACCAGACATATTTGGTGTAACATTTAACATTTGATTTCCCCAACCAACTATTCCAATTTGAACATCACCATCCGCCATAGATTGTCCAAACTCACCTACAAAAGTATCTATAAAAGTCATTGCATCATCCCAAAGATCATTCATAGCTGGACCCATAGAACCACTATTATCTACACCAATAACAATATCTAATTTACAACCAACAGTTTCTAAGTTAGTTATTACTGGTACCTCATCAACAATAATTTCTGATGGAAATTCTCCTGGATATTGTTGACAACATATTTGTTGTACTGGGTCCCATGTAAATCCTGGAGGACATTCTGGAATAGTTGTATCTACAAAATTCTTAGTTGTAAAGAAATGATTTAAACTAGGTATTGTTAAATCAGGATGCCAATCATGGAATGAAATCCAAGCTTTAGCTTTTGGATCATAACTTACTGTCCATGATACATCTTTAAAATATGTTTCATCATGTAAATCAATAGGAGTTGTTACATCATTATATGTTACTGGTGTTGTTTCAATACAAGAACACATTGGATCTCCATTAGAATCTGTAAATAAAGTACAACCTGGAGGACAAGAAAATACTGGATCAGGTGTTATTGCTGCTGTAATTGCATCTACAATATCTATAATATCTTGTTGTACTGCAAAATCACCTTGATATGCAAAACCTGGTGTTGAAGACCATAATTGTGAATATGAAACAAAATCACCTGCTGCACCAGGAGGTAATACAACAGCATAAAAATCTTGATTAAATGGTGCTGCAGTATATTGTGCATTTGATACTATATTATTTTGGAACCATGTAGTTGCTAAATCTCCTGCTGCAGAAAAAGTATTTAAAGGTTCTCTACCAAAAGTAATATCAGGAGTTGTTGGTGTAACAGTATTATTTTGATAAACGTCTGTTCCAGTAACAGCACCTGAAGTATATATTGCAGATGTATACTGTCCTGGACTACACATAGCAGGTTGCCCGTTTGTTTGTAAGTCAGTACCTTGTGGTCCATCAAATATTGTAATTAAGATTTTTTTAACATTTCTGCTAAATCCATCCATATATAATAAATTTTGACCACACCAAACACCAGCAGCAATATCAGTTCCATATGGGAAATCTCTTCCTATACCTACAATATTTCTAGATGAAGCACCATATACAGAAGTGTAATCTGGTGTAAATGGTGCAGTAGCTCCTGATGGTGATCCAATCCAATTTTCTAATACAGCTTGATTATCTGTTAAAGTTACTTGATTAGCTCCTTCAAACATTTCATCTGCTGTATTTGGATTATTACATAAATTTTGTTGACCATTATATAATGGATCTCTTGTATTTCTACCTGCTCCAAAATGGCATAAACCTATTCTTGCTTGACCACTACTTAATTCTGGTGACATACCATCAATAAAACCTCTTAAGAAGTTTTGCATATTACCAACATTATTATTACCATCAACTGAGTTTGAAGAATCAATTGCAAATACAATATCTACATTACCTAATTCTTGATCTACTATAGGTTCTATAATTGTAGTTCTAATACATTCATTACTTGATGCATCAAATGTGTATCCATCTGGACAACAAGGTACTGCTTGTGCAGTTCCACATGCTGTTTGATTAAATACAAAACCTTCACATGGATCAAAGTCAATACATTCTGGGTTTAATGCTTGATAATCTTTCTTACAGAAATAAACTATATCATAGTTAGGATCATATACTGATTGACATCCTACACCTGCTACTGGGTTATCTATCCATCCACTGCAGTCTTCTAGTTCAGGAAATTGTGATAATAGTACAGATGGTAAATATTTATTAAACCATTGTTTCATACCATTATTTGCAATATTCTCTAAACCTCTACCTGCATAATTAAATATTTTACCTTGTGCTTGTGATATATAGTATAATCCGTTAGGTGTATTTATAACACTTCTAGAACTTTCACATGATCCATATTCATGAGCTTCATCAGCATTAACAATATTTTGCATTGGCTGACTAAATAGTCCTCCGTCACCAATAGTAAGTTTAGTTCCTAAATCTGTTTGTAACTGATCTACACCTTGGAATAATGCTGGAGCTAAATTAGGGAATGTAACTACTGCACCACTTTTTGACATTGGTTTGATTACATTAACTTTATTCTTAAAGTCTTTGTAATTCATTGGTAAGAATACTCTCCAAAAATCTTTCTTAGCTTCTTTTTGAGCTTGGAGAGAATATATCAATCTCTTAGGAAAATGTGTAAAACACTTCTCTGCAGTAATAGGATCATAATCTCTATCTTGTATTTGTCCAAAAGATATAAGCTGAGTATTAAATCTAGTTTTACTTAATGAGAAATCATATTTATAGAAGTTATCTTTTCTAATAATTTTAGAATGGAACATTGACTCTACATCTGTATATTCTGCAAAATCATAATGTCTTTTATCATCAGTATCTTCATAATCTCTTAGACCCATGTTAAGTGAAGACTCAACAAAGAAATCTTGTACACCATTACAATGGGTATACATATATCCGTTTTTAATGTGAAATATAGATCTACCACCTTTATCTTGTGTAATACCATCATTACCAGCATTTATAAAACCTGGGTTATTTGGGTTATTAGGATTACCACCTGATGGTCCACCAGCATTTGATCCACCTCCAACACCTCCAGCATTATTACCAGCACCACCAACAGTATCATTAGCTAAATCATTATTAGGCCTATCTAAAAAATGCAAAGCATTAGGAGAAATACCTGTTAAACCTTGATTTCCACCTTGAAGAAAACCAAGATTAACTACGTATCTTACTAATTCAGATAAATCATATTTAGCTGTATTCATCCAATATATAGGGCGTGGTACATTAGCTCTTAATCTATAATCATAAGGAAACATATCTGGTTGTCCATCTAAGAAATCCCAGAAGAAAGGCATAATAACTTTTTCTGTATATCTATTTATATAACAGTCTCCTCCATATAATATTTTAGTTTGAAAACGTGCATCTTCTATAGGTATTCCATTTTCACTTATATCATCATAGTAATTACCACTTCCGTCTTTTTGAACACTTTCTTGTTCAAAGTAATGTATACAACCAATTGGAATTTGTTTAATTTGATCTAATTGTCCATATTGATTTTTAAATGCTACTTTAAGGGCTGTATAGTGTGCAGCTATAGGACTTGATCTCCATTGTGTAGGATTCCACCATCCATTAAAAGAACCAATGATAAATCTTGAATCATCTTGTACTTGTGATGGCGTTGCAAATCCTGCAGCACCGGCAGGAGCTATAGCTGATACAGCAACTGTACTTGGTCTTTGTAAGTTATTAATTCTAATATTAGCTGTTAAGTTTTGAATTGAAGGTCCAATATATCTTCCTTTATCAACTAACATTCTACTTACCTGTCCTGCTAAAGGAGCGTTTGTATTTAAATAAAGTCCATGACCACTATACTTCCAAGCATAATCTTGCAAACTAACAAGTTCATAGATCATATCAATAATATGCTGACCACCTTCAGCAGTTAATTGCATAAAATTAAATATACCAAATAATACTTGAGCTAAAGTAGGTGCCTCTGAAAATCTTCTTCCTTCATAAGATTCTTCTTGCATTCTACCTATATAACCTCTACCTAATGTATTTGTTTTTGTTCCATCCTGAACTCTCATTGTGTTATCATACACAATCTGTTTTGCAAGTTTTGGAGCACCAATAATTGTTGCAGTTGTAAGTGCTGTATTTCTTAGATCATTTGGACCTATTGCAGGTACTTGTTGTCCAGCTTCATTGGTATTAATAATTGTATCAGGATTAGTTAAAGCTAAACCACCTTGTCCTTGTACAGCAGGAGCACCAGCTGCATTACCACCTTGGTTAGTATTAATATTACTAGTAACAGTAGTTATTGACCATGCACCTGTACCTACAGCACCACCTCCACCACCATTTGGTCCATTAATTGTATTTGTCACAGAACCACCAGATCTTCTAGTTTGTTGCAAGCCCATACTATAACCTTGTGGTCTTCTGGTTTTTGTGATTTTCCTACCACGCATTTCACCAATAGCATAACCTACACCAACTATAATACCAACCCACATTGCTAAGTTTCTAAGTAGTTTATGTTGTGGGTGATTTTCAGATGGTCTAAATCTACCTATAGATCTACCTGTTGTTAAACCATATGTTTTAATTTCAAATGGTGATAAGAATGGTTTATTAAAAGATGTTTCAGGTGAATGAAATGTAAATACATTTGCTGCAGTATTAGCTTGTGGATATTGTGTAATATTTTGTGGACCGACAATTGGATCACTTTGACCAAAACTAAAACCTGGATCTCCTGATAAATATGGATCTGCTTGAGCACTATTAAAAGGATAGTTAGGAATATAACCTATATTTGCTGTACTATCTGCAGCATTTTGTCCGGCAGGAAGATTATACTGCCTCATGTTCCTAGATAAACCTTTTGCTATAATAGATTTATTACCCTCTCTTGATCCTACAAGTATTTCATAACCTACAATTCCTGGGATAGGTGGTCCTGTTGGTGTACCATTATCTGGAGAACATATTTGCCCAAAACTTTCACTATACCTTGGCATTCTAATACCATCAAACTTAACACCAAGTATATTTATTGATTGTCCATTATTAGAAGATCTATCTAAAAATCCTCCTGGTCCAGAACCATTAAATGTTTCATCTGGAAATTTATGATGTCTTATAGGTTTACCACATAAATCATATCTATCATCACCTATATCTGAATTATATCTAACAGGATCATTTGGATACCTTTCTGTTGATTGCCAATAAGCCATATGACCTTCTGCAATTACAGTACCACAGTCATCTGTTATTGGACCTTCTGTTAAATTACTTGGATTTTGCCAAAATTGATCTGTTTGATTTTGTGCAGTATTATATATTTCAAATGCATAATCACTATCATTAGTATCACAAAGTCCTAATGCTGATGCTTGTGCTGATAAGTTATTTACATCACCTGTTAATTGATCTAATTCACTAATAATAGTTCCATCTGGAGCTTGCCAACCATTCCATGAAAGCGGTCTACCTGGTATATGATATGATCTAGATTTTTCACCTGTATTATAAACAAATCTAATAAAAAATGAATAAACCTCATCTCTCATAAATGTAGGTTTGTTACCACCTTTTTTATAATAATCAGAATCAAATTGTGTAACTGTCCAATGCGTATGTATTCTATTTGCTATTGGTTGATAATTAAAATCATATCTTTCTGTTGGCCCTTGTCTAATTAAATAATCATTAACCACATACATTTTATCTGACTTTTCAAAAGCAGGTGTAGTTAATGGTAATGTATTAATAGGAACAGCTTTTAATGCTTGATTTATATAATCAATACTAATAGTAGATTGTTCTGTACTATATATACCTATTTCTTTAGCTTGTATCTCTCCTTGATTATGACTAAGAATTACAAGTTTAAAATATTCAAATCCTTTATCTAAGTTTGATATTTCTATTTCTAATCCAGATAACAAATCTTCATGATCAAACAATGGTTGAAGATTTGACATACCATAGTAATCACCAACAACTTGATCATTAATTGTGTAAGCAATAAATGCTTGGTATGTTCCATTTCTTAATTGCCCTCCGTCATCTGATTTAGAAAGTTTTATACATGGAATATCTACTAATGGTGCAAGTCTAAGAGCTTCACAATCTAAACATGCTGTATCTTCATAAACTGTACATTCAGCACCTATTTCAGAAATTACATTTTGTATGTAAGGTACTTTATCTATATTAAGTGTACGTGATGGATTTTTACCATCATCCCAATATACTTGCCATGTACAATCAAAGTTTTCTTTTGCCGCTCCTGTAATTAAATGTTGCGTATCAAAATTTAAACAAGGTGTAAAACTAGTGCTATCTAAACCATCATCATTTTGACATTGAAAACAAGTATAATCATTTACAATAGGTTCATACTTACATTCACTATCATCCCATTTACCTATTTCACTTTGCTCATTATTTGTTGAATATAAAACCCACTTATCTCCATATAAATGAATAGCACCAATAATAGTATATGGTGCTGAACTACAAACTTTATTTCCTGGTTCATTACCTAAAGTTCCAACATCACCATCTTTAGAATTATTAATAGCATTTCTAGCATGAGTCCAGTTTTCTTTACCCACTAAAGATGTATTTAGATCCTTAGTCATTCCTTTAATAGGAATCTTAGTATCCGTAGAACTAGTATTTTGTAATTTTGGAGATTGCTGTTTAGCCATTACTATTTATATTTATCCTAATGTTGGGTGACTTTTAAACATATCATAGTAATTATGATATTGAGCTCTTCTGTTAACTTCCCATATTTTTCTCATTTCTTCAAAATCAGGTGTATTAACAAAACCTAAAGCATTGTTTCTTGATGCTCTCAATTGACCTTTAATATATGATAACTGCTGAGAAACATTCTCACCAGCAAAAACCATATTTTCTAATATTCTTTCTTTTAATGCATACTCATAGTACTCATTACAGTAAGGATGATCTAAAACTAAAAGATTACCATCATCATCTTCCATAGCACCTTGATAGCTAATGTATACATTACCATTTGTAAAATTAGTTAGTATGTAATTATCTTTAATTTCTGCTACGTATCTAGACTGTATATTTACATTAGGACAATCACACTGAACTTTATTTGATGTGCTAAATCTTAAAGGATGATAATCTGTATAATGTCTATACTGATCAGCACCTACAAACTGAACTACTATATGTTCATTTTTATATGTTGTTTTAGCTGGACCTCTTCCATCTGTTGTAGTAGTAGGACATGTTTGTACTACACAAACATCTTTACAATCTGTTGGTGTTACACATTGTTTAGGATCTCCTGGATCTGGAACATACTTAGTATATGTTGTATCTACTGTAGTACCAGCAGGCATCTTGCTAGACATTGTATATGAATTACAACAAAAAGCATAATTTAAATACATAAAATCTGTAGGTAATTTTGCTTTACCGTGTTCTATTTCTACTACAGTTTCTTTTGTTCTATTAATTCTTAAACCTAAATCATAATTAACTCTTGTAGCAACTTTAATTAATTGCTGAGGTTCAATCATACCTTCTAGTGCATATGTAGAAAAATCTACAGTTACATCTTCTAACAATTGATCAAAGGTTCTGTATTTATGTGATATAGCCATTATCTATTTATGTTTATTTTATTATCTGAATCTTCAGAAGGAACCTTCAAAGTATTCATCAATTGATTTAACACTTGTGTTTCAATTTCTGCAAACAAAAATTCAGGAATAAATAATTGTTGCATGTATCTTGGGGTACAATCATCTTCTGTATCACAATTATATCCAGATATATCTCCTTCAAAAATACCTTCTACTTTTACTGCATCCCATTCAATATTTGGGAAATATAGATAATCATTTAGCCACCAAAAGTATTTTGTTTTATTGTACTTAAAAGATGTAGTCTTTGTCATAGAAGCATAAGTACCAGGATTAGTTGGTTGTAATTCTATTGAACCATCAATAGAACTAACAGTTCTAATTAGTGGTCCCCAATAACCTTCCATAAATGTTGGTAGTTTTTCTTTTGTACGTTTTATAGTACATCCACTTTGAATTCCACTACACTGTGCTTCTACTTTATCAACTTCAATTAATTCAATATAGGGAAGTGCTTGCCACACACTATTAAACTTCATAAGCTTATTAGCATGATCTTGTCTTCTCATAAACAGTTGTGCATTTTTTAATATAAGACTATAGATATATCTATCAGTCATAAATGCATCTTGTACCTCTGCTTTAATAGATTGTCTTACTCTTGAAACTACTTCTCCTATTGTTGTCATAACTAACTGTTTTTTTTATACATATCAGCCACTCTTTTTTTATTTTCCATTTTAATATACTTTGTCCATTTTTTAGGATATTCACTTGCAACAGATCTTTTAAATTGTCTGATGGCTGTAAATTGCCAAAGCTCTCTATTTTTAAAACGGTATTTAGTAGAGTAGTTTGTGTAAAATATTTTTGCTACATTACCATCAGTTTCCCAGTTTTTATTCTGCAAAACTTTACCATATTGTTTTGACAGTGCATAGTTTGTATTTACAGTTTTAGCTGCAGGGCAGGTTCCTATAAATATGTAACCTAATGAATCAGGTAACTCTACACCATCTCTATTTTTTATAACTTCTTCCCATATTCTTCCATTAAATAATTTAATTATATTTTTTAATTTGTTATTATCTATTTTTGAATATATTGGATTTTTGTCTTTAAATTCATTTATTAATTCCGCATTTAATAACCCCAAGACTTTCTCTCTATATCTTGGTGCATTTAAATTAGGTTTTTTAAAATTATTTATCATAATATTACCATACATTATAATTTACAAAAAAAAGGTGATTTATTCAAGTTTATTCAGGTGAATATGTTAGTTCACATATCTCACCTTTATCTGGGGTATGAAGTGATAATACTCCAGATCTTCTTGATCCTACAAATTTATTATGATAATGATAATAATCTGTCTTTGATAAACTTGGTAAAATCTTTAATGTAAAACCTGTATTTTCATGTTGAGTTATGTACTCAATCTTTTTCTTATGATGATAATGACCTGTGTATAATGTTCTATATAATGTCTTACCCCATTCTCTTGGATATTCCATAGAGTATAACATTAAAGAATTTTTAGTATTTACATCTCCATGTTCAAATGCAAAAAAGTTATCCCCATATACAAATACCTTTCTCTCAAGATAAACAACATCCCATAATATTTTTTTATCTTTAAAACACTTAGATAATGCATGAGCTAAATGAAAAGAAGAAAGTCTATCATGATTACCAGGAATATATACAATTTGTAATGTATCACAATATTGTTTTAAATAATTAATGCTCCATTGCAATGCATCAAATGCTTGCATATAAGCCTCTGTAGATGTCATACAGTTGTCTAATAGTGTTCCTGATGTGGTAGTACCACTCCATGTATCCATGTTAATTAAATCACCTCCTATGACATAATATAATTTTTCTAGATGATGTGACTTACTTGCTCTTTCTGCAAGATCAATAATAGTCTCCTCAAAGTCTTTATCAATAGTTTCATTTCCTTCTTTACCAAAGTGTATGTCCTGTAAAGACAAAACTCCAGCTGTTTTTACTTTACCTGGAGTTTTAATTCTTTTAACTAATTTATGTTTCTTTGGTTTAAAGTCTTTTAATAATTCAACAACATTATCAATTTCTTTATCTTTTAGTTTTGTAACCATTGCTGATACACGCCAATGATCACCCATTTGCTTATTCCAATAACTAGACAACTTCCATTGTGTAGTGTCTATATTTAATATTTTAATTATTTCTTCAGGAGATTTTGGTTCAGATGATGATATAGCTTCCATCTTTGCTTCTCCTTTTTCTAAGTTGTATTCATAGGATAATGATCCTGATTCTTGTAAAAGTCTAGCTTTTACCATGTCCTTAAGTACGTCATAGTCTTCTACAGTCATACCTAACTTATCAGCACAGTAGTCTGATGTTTTTTTCCATTTAAATGATGCTTTGATTTTTTCTAATAATGAATCCATAATAGTTAATAAGTTATTTTTAAAATTGTTTGCAAGATACAAAAAAAAATCATATAAGAGGAAACCCTAGATTTCTCCAGGGTTTCCAAACAATTGCAGAGTTAAAACCAACAAACTTTCTCTACTTTTGTTATGCTATTGTGTTTGCATATACTTCTACTGAATCACAAGTTGCTGCGCCAGTAGTTGCTGCAACTTTAAATTTATATGCTGTATTAGATGATAAACCTGTTACATCAAATTCTACTGTTCCAGCTGGTAATGGTCCTGCAGTATTTGCTAATATATAAGCACCAGATGCGGTAGCATAATATACATTTATTGCAGTTGTTCCAGTTGGAATACCATCCCACATTAATTTAATGCTTGTACTAGTAATTGTATCTACAAATAAATGTGCAATATTACTATTCCAACATCCAGGATTAGCAACAAATAATACTAGTTTCTGTAGTATAAAGTCAAGTTTTTCTCCTTTATTAACACAAAAAGTTTGGTTAGCAGCATTAGTTACACAAAAACTATTTTGACACCACCCTACACATGCTGAACATTGTATATCTTCACATGTTTCAGTATCATTTTTTCTTTGACAATTTGTATAACTACAAGGAGTTACTAGTCCATGATCTTTACATGCACATGGTGATGACTTTGTTGATCCACTTTTACAACTACTACAACTCATAATTTATTTTTTTAATTATTAAGGGCACGTGCTTACTGTATTCCAATGTGGTGAAGTTGTGCTATATCTAGCAACATTTACACCTGTTCCACCTGGGCACAATGCATAAAATTTTCCATTTTCTAATTCATATTCTGATTGCTCATTTACTAATCCTGATAAAGTTGTATATGCTCTTACAGTTGTATCAAATTGTGTACCTGTTGAGTTGTATATATTTATACAATTACTAGCAGTCTTAGCTTGTGTACAAGCACTTAATATTTTATCTGCATCAGTACTACCACTAATTTGTACTGCATAAGTAGCTGTGCTTCCCATGCGTTGACCACCTGCAGAACTTGGCTCTCCTGTTGATCCTGATGATAGTAATCCAAACATACCTCTAAAATATGTTGTTATCATAGGATTAGTTGAAAGATCTAAATCAGTTCCATTTTCAATATAAGCATGAACAGCATTAAAATAATTTGAAGGTGAAACATCTTTTAAACCTACCATTGTATTACCAGCACCATTAGTTGTTACACTATATGGAATATTTACAGATGCTACACCTGAGAGTAAATATGCTGTTAAATCTAAGCCTGTTCCTATTGCTCCATGATTTCTATATCTTTCTAAACCTAATGCTGCACCATAATATTCTTGTGTAGAAAGAAGATTTTCTCCTTGAAGTGCTGCAAATGCTTGTAAAGCTACAGACGCTGTTGCACCAGCTATATCATTTAATAATGTAACAACAACTTGACTTACAGTAAATGGTATAGATCCTGAAACCCAAGGGAAACTTGTTTGTGCTTGACATGCAATACCCCATGCACTTGTTGGTGCTGCTGATGATGTTATATCTACTATAGCATCATAATCTTCTTGATATTGTGCTGTACCAGATCCACTATTTGTAGTAGGTTCAGATGGTGTTCCCCATCCTGGAGTTCCAGGTAAACTTGCTTTACCATAAGTTCCATTTGCATTTACTTGACCAACAAAAGATATTATATGTACATTTGGTGGAAATTCTGCACCTGTCGTTGTCCAATAACTTGGTAACGTTGCACCATTAGACATTATATCAGTATACCATGTTCCAGATGTTGGATAACTTAAAGCTGCTCCGTATGATCCTGCACTATTAAAAGCACCTACATGTTCTACACAACCTTTAACATGTTTTAAATAATCACCAGATTCTGTTCCATTAACTGCTACATAATAAAAATTAGGTTTTGTTGCACCACTAAATCCACTTCTAATTGCATTAAATGATTTTTTAATATCTGCTGCATTTGCAGTAGTCATAGCATTAGTATCAAAAAATACAATTACATCAGTTGAGGTATATCTAATTCTTTGTGAAGGTAATATTTGTACATACTTAGTACCTATTGTTGTACCACATGCATTTGATAATGTAATAACAAAACTATCAGATGTCATAAAATCACCATTTTGTGTGTACACATAAGTTGCACTACTGTTTGTAGGTGAACCAGCTTTATAAGCTAATGTACCATGTGCAGGTTGTGTAGTAATAGCCCAAGTGTGCTCTTCTGAACCTGCAGTATATCCAATTACATTAAGTGTAATATCTGTTGTTGCACTTGTTCTTGAATAGTATACAGGTTGAGTAGTATCTAAATATATACCACTACAATTACAAGCAAAAACAACTTGTTTAATTGATTTATTATTAGTGTCTACTGCAGCATATACATAATAAAGTTGACTGTTTGGATCAGTAATTGTTCCCATATACTTCCATCCACTTTCTAAATTAGATCTTGTAATACCTGCAGGAGATACTGGAGAACCTGTTAATCCAGTAATTTGTAATGGTTCTGTAGTTAACTCATCATTAATAAATTTACCAGAATGATTCCATCCTGTTATACCTGTTGCTGATGCCATAACAACAATAGGATTATAGCTTGAATCAAAACCTACTTCCCATTTTGTTTGTGAGACACCACTATTATAACTTGCTAATTCTACAACATTTCCACCTGTGACTAAATCACTTCTACTAGTTCTCCATTCTGAACTAGCTGGTGTATATAAAACTGTAGAACATACAGGAGTTGAAGTTGAAACTAATTGTACTGGACAATCTGTTGTACCAACTTTACCATCTTGTGTTAAAGTATTTTTAACTTGATATTGTGTATTAGGTACTAAGTTAGTAAATGTACCTGTAATATCTCTTCCTTGAAATGTAAATGATCTTGAATCTTGTAAAGAACCTGCTTTGTTAAGCAATTCAACATTTACAATATGTCCTTTATTTACTGGAAGGTTTATATTAGAAACTGTAAAAGGAATAGAATCTGCTGTTACTGTTCCTATTGTTAAAGTAGGACAGCCTAATTCATTTTCTATAGTTATATTTTGTATTTCTTGACATGTTGTATTACCATCACTTGCACAAAAATCTATTCTAACAGAATAATTACTAGCTAAATCAAGATTACCCATTGATGAAGTAGCAAGAATATAAGGTGTATTATTTTGATAGTATTCAACGTCAACATAAAAACTTACAGTATTTAAAGAAGAATCTGTAACAGTTAATTTTGTTCCTCTTGAATTACACTCACTAAATGCTTTTGGAATAGATGTACCTTGAAAATCAAATATAAGACCTGTTACATTTCCTGTTGGACCTTTTTGTGTTGTAGCAACAACATCAAATGTAATATCTGCACATGTAGGTTTTGCTACAGTTTCATTTAAATTTTCTACAGCATTTCTTGTGTCATTCATTGTAATCCACAAGTTTTGGAATGACTGCGCCATATTCTTTGGTGTAGTTATCCAACCTCTTGTAGCTGCCATTGTACCTGAACCACTAAGTCTATCTTTTTGTGATAGAGCAGGTGTATATGCTACTGCTGTATTTATTTGTTGAGCTGTACCTACTGTATTATCTATAGATCCAACTTTATCATCTAATGCACCTATTGCTGTAGCAAATGTTACAGGACTATTGTTTCCTGTAGAATTAGATGCAACTACTTTATCTGTAGTTGATGATGGTGCTGATGAAGGACTACAACAATTATCTTCTATAAATGTTACTCTTTGTTCTAAGTTATTAACTTGCAATTGCATTAATGAAATTGCACTAATATTTTCACAAATCTGTAATGCTAAAAAATGTGCATAACCTCTTCCAGGTCCTAATGAAGGATCATTGTTTAATGCAAATGATATTGGTGAAGTTCCGTTATTAGCATAATCACGTGCAGCTTTTCTTAAACAATCAGGAATTTCTATAACACATGAACAAGGATCTGTTGGCGTTTGGCTAATTGCACAACAGTTACACAGTTTATCAATAATATTATTAAAGAGTTCTTGTATTGTTGCTGCAGTACCATAATCAGCTATTAAACATTTTTGATTTACAGTAGTAATATCTATACCTCCTCCTGAGTTTTCAATTACTTCACAAAGCTTTTCTGCCATGCTAGCAACTACATTACTAACTGTATCTCCATTACATACTTCAATACATGTTAAATCTGGTCCTTGCCATACAACACAGTTTGATGACATGTTATCTGTACATCCGTTGTTATTACTAGATTGATTAGGTATCATAAATATATTGTTTTTGTAGCTGTAAATTATTACATGTATACATTATAATATACACAAATTTTAATAAACAACCAAGTTGTCTTATTATTATTATTCTTCAGGTGTACAATCAATTGTCTGCTTTGTACACTTTATTTTTGTTTCTTGTGGTGTTACAGTAATATCTATTCTTTGCTGACTACAACCACCTGTTGTATCAAAACAATGACATAGATCTATTGAATGTTTTTTATCAACACTAGCATTAGGTATGCTATGTGTAAAATAACCATCCTCATCTGTTACACCTACTTCTTTATTATCTATATAAATTGGATAACACTCAATTGGATTACCCTCAGTATCTTTTACATATATTACTAAACACTCTACATCACCTACACATTCTTCATCACCTGGGTCCCAAAACGCTTCAAGATTAGTTTCAAAATCAACTTGTGTAAATCCTGTAGATGGCTGAGATACATTATAACCCCAATTATATTGATCTAATCTACCAACATTATATTGAACATATGGATTAGTACCACTAGTAGTTTGTGCTAAAGAAACTATACCGTTAGCTGGAGCACTTGCTAATATACCTGTATTATTTATACCAGAATCAATTGCACCAACAACATGTAAAGGAAATGATTTATGAGAATCTGCTACAGATTTTGGATATGCAGGATATATAAAATAATTTGCTTCATAATCTGATCCTTGATTTAAAAATTTATTATGTTGAAGTACAAATTCATCATAATCAGCACTCCAACATGGTGTAGGTACTGCTTGAGTTCCATTTACTCCACCTGTAGCATTAGTCCAATCTGGTGCAGCTGTATTTACATTTACATGATAAGGTTGTGGATAAGGTTGTGGAGATGTAGCTTCATCAGCAAATACAACAACTAATATTCTTTTACTTGATGCTATAGGTGGTGGGCCAGGACTTGTTACACTATCTCCTGATGCTCCTGTTCCTGTATATGTAACAGTTGATGTTGTATTACCACCATTAAACCAATCTATTTCTTTTACATTAATAAAATAATCTAGTACACCCCATTCTATTGTATTTGTATTAGATGTTGGAGGAGTTACTGCATCTACATATCCTCCTGTAGGAGGGTTATTACCCCAACTAGGATTTTGTGGTCCTATAACACTTCCTGTTCCTACACCTGGAGAATAAGATCCACCACAATAACCTGCATTATTAAATTGTCCAGTAAAAGGTACAATAGCCCAATCTAACCATCTCTCCCCTAATACAGATGTGTGATATACTTTACCATTAAATGCACCTAAATCTCTTAAACCAGTTATCCATGTTTCAACAACATTATGTGTATCTATTACTTCTTGACGTCCTAGTGATGTAGTATCATAAAAGAAATACATGTCTGGATCATTCTTTCTAGCTTCTCCACAAAAAGTACAATCTGTAGCTATACCATATGTACATTCTGTAGTTATTGTACCAGCTGCTGATGGTTGTACAGTTGCACTAGTTGTATATGCTTGATTAGTCCATCCAACAGCAGAATAATCTACAGATTTAATTACTGAACCATCACCATTTACATCAATAATGATTTTTAAAACTTCAGCATTATCTGCTCCATTTTTAGGATCTACAGTATTTGTATTACCATAAATAGTTAATAAAAAATTTCCTGAACCAGGTAAAACTCCATAACCTATAGTAAAATATGTACTAGCAGCTGTTCCATCATATTTAGCTAAAGCATATACTTTTGTTGTACCAGGTATATAATCAGATGAAGAGTTTATAATAGTTGACGTAAGTGTAAGTGTCATAGAAGCAGTTGTAGTTGTAACTACACTACTATATTCTGTACACGGTGTACAAGCTTTTAAAACCCAATCAGGTATAGGTGTACTTTCAAAGTTCCACTTATAAGTTGAGTCATCATCTTTATCTTTATATTTTTTATCTAGATATATAGGAACTTTATTATCATCCCAATCACAAAGTTCTTTTTGAGCAGATAACTTATCTAACTTATCTAAATTACAACAAGAAGATAAACCAAATCTATCTTCTCTCATTTTTCTAAATTTTAAGTCAGCAAAAGCTTGCTCAATATTTATCTTTTTTATGATTTCTTCATCTTTCTTTTTATTGCAAGACATATCAGAGTTTTTAAAATATTAACAGCATATCTCACAGGTAATCTTTTTTAATTTTGTTTTAGCAAAATTATAAAGCTCTAACCCTTCATTTGGACTTTGGCAGTATTCTACTTTAGCTACAGCTGCATCTATCAATGTGCGTATATATTTCATTTCTGCCATAACTTTTTGAAACTCTGAACTTGGTTCACAAGGTTTAACATCTAACTCACATAATTTTTTATAGTAAGTAGATAGTAGCTCTGTTACTCTTAAATGATTATATTCTACATATACTTTATCATTAGGAGAAACACTATACTTTATAATATAGATACCATCTGGAATTGTTGCTCTACTAGAAGAACAACTAGAAGTTTGTAGTCCCAATGCACACGCTGTTAAATTCAATCTTCCAAAACCTTCCCATTCTCCATCATTATTTTTAGATACAACTGTCTCAATAATTTTAGGATTATTATATCCAGGAGCAGTTATTGATAGCTCAGGACAACTTACACCTAAATTGCTTGTATAATCACTTGTATCTACAATAGGAAGTATTTCACAATTAGAACTTGCTGGTATATCTAGACTTAAAATATGTTTAGCTGCCATAAGTTTTCAATTTATTATATACAATACTCAATAATAATATACAAAATTTTATACACTAAATGAAATAAAAAAGGGGTAGAATTTAATCCACCCCTCCTTTAATTGTGTATATACAGTGTTAACTATTAAATGTCACCACCTTTTTTAACTAGATCTGCTACAGATGTTACAGGTCCTGAACCATCAAACTTCTGTACATTTGCATCTTGTGCTAATGCTAACCAGTCAGCATCTAATGATGTAGTTGCTGCAGAAGCACCAGTACATGGAACATATAATCTGTATACATACTGATCATTATCAAATACTCCAGATGGGTTGTTAAATCTAGGAACATTGTGTACTAAGTGATATACTCTGTATTTACCTCTACAAGCACCGTGGGTAGCATCTCTACCTACTTCATCAACAATACCAGACATTTGCTCAATTTCTCTAAATCTTGCAGAGTCTTTGTTTCCTTGGTTGTAAGGAGATTGTCTGTATCCTTCAGTTAAAAGAATATCTCTTGCAGCAGTTTCAGCTGAAGTTCTTCTTTGCTTAAATTCAGTTTCAGACTCAATAACATATCCTTGACAAGCAACACATGGATTACCTACTTCATCTTGTAAATCAATAGATGCTTTAAGACCTCCCATTAAATAGAAATCTCTAGTATCAAATGAACAAGAAGAGAATTGAGTTTGTAATTCACAACTACTTTTAAGAGTAATAACTACTTTGTACTGATCTTCTACTCTCCATGTTCCATCTGCAGTTGCAATACTAGTTAAGTTAGTAACACCTAATGCACCACCTGCATAAATTGCATTTTCTTGTGCATAAGTAGGAACAGTAAATGAAGTACCTGAGTTACTAGAAACTAGTAATGTAGCTGTACCAAATTGTGATAAAATAGGATCATTGTTAAATTGATCTTTTAAATTAGCAGCAACAATAGATGGAGCAATACCTGAGTGTGTAGAATCTTGTTCTACACAACACATGTCTACACCATTAGCAGGATGTGTTACCTTAGTACCTGGAGTAGTTGATTGATCTTGTGCCAACTGACCGTCTTGTAACATTGGAAGTGAACCATGTAAAGAACCATAAGCATTGTGATTTAGTAATCTTAATGCTGCAGTTCCTTTAATGTCTATTCTAAAAATTGGATCAGAACCACAAGGGAAACAAGATTTATTTACATCAGTAGCTTTGATAATAACTTCAGCAGTAGCTGCAGTTTCATCATTACATTCTGAAATCCACATATCAGAGATATATTTCTTTAGAATCATTTTTGATTTAATTGACTCTTTATATCCACCATGACCAGGATTGTTTCCAATCTTGTCATTAGCCATAAAAGAACCAGTAGCAATATAAATACCGCCATTTGTTCCTGCAACGCCAGCAGCGTCAAGAACTTTGTAGTCTGCACCAAGAAGAGCTACATTCCCAGTAGTTAAATCCTGAGATGCTTTACTAGTATCTTGGTTGTGCGTCTTTGCTAAGAAAGCTTTGCAAAACGCATGATTAAAATAAGCCATAATTTCTTTTTTTAAAAGTTAATAAATATTGATATATAGTTGTATCATAGTGATACATTAATAATATACAAAATAAAAATGTATTTACCTCATATATTAATTATTTTTTTCTGCACTTGCTGAACCTCTAACATATTGATTTATATCATTTATATCACCTGCAATTACTGATACTGCTTCATCAATAATTAATTCAACAACATCATCTTTAAATTCACATTCAACATCTGCAGGTGATTGGATTAATGTATATGGATCAACACAACCTTCTATTTGAATATTTCTAGGTTGTCTATAATATGTTAAAGTAGGATTAATAATATCAAAATCTCTTTTGTATACTCTTAACCTATTACCTTGTATAGTACAATATGTTTCTCCCCATTCAAAATCAGGTCTTTTAAGAGGATCTCTCATTATAAGATCTACATTAGCTTCTTCTGAAAGATATACCGTCATATCTCTTCCTTTTGATCTTAAACCAGAAGCAGTTTTAATTTTCTCTGCAGGACAGCATTCTGAGATAGCTTCAACTGTTATTCTTTTGTATTCAAAATAATCATCAGGAAAAGATGTAGACTGTATATATGTAGGTTGATTAACAAATGCAAAACTAATATCTCTTAATAAAGGTTGGAGATCATCAATTCTTCTTTTAGACATCTCATCTCCTTCTTTATACATATTATTACCATGTAATTGTCTTCTACACCATTCAACTTGTGCTTTATTAAATGCCTCAACAATCTGCCAGCACTCTATGTTATCATAGTCATTACTAGCTATTTTATTAAGCCTTTGTCTAAATTTTAATTGTAGTGTAGTATTATTCATAATTACATTGTCCAGTAATATTCAACTTGACTTTGAATAGATGCTAAATGCTCTTCATTTAATGGGTTCTTTAAAAACTCAACACATGAATCAGATGATTTACCAAGCTTAACACTTCCTAAATAAATCCATCCATCTGCTTTATTTGTAATAACACCATATGCACTAGCATCTTTAATAATAGCTTTCAACTTTAAATCTTCCATAGAAAGTCTTGAAGTATCTAAGAACATTTGTGCTGCTCTTCTTTGATTTCTATCATGACCATCACCATGAATAAATGCATCCATATTTTCATAGATTACATCATGCGCAGTTGAATTATTATATTGTGTACTATTAGCATCACAAACTTTTGCAACATAAAATAATTTTTTATTCTCTGAATCAAACATAGTTGTTAATGCTGCTAAAGCTCTATTTCTTAATTTAGATAATTCTGTTCTTGTACCAACAGTATCTTCTAGTTTATCTAAATAAAATTTACAACCTGGTGTTCCTTTTGCTGTTTTTAAATTTGGTGCAACAATAGAAAACCCACCTGCTTCAATTGCATATAATTTTATTAGATCATAAGGATCTGTTGAAGGATCTAAATAAATTGGATCATTACCTACTCTAATGCTAATTTTTCCCCAGAATTCATGATTATCATGTCTAAGTAATTTTACTTTATTCCAAAACTCTGGATCTTCTGGATCAATTATATTAGCTGCAAGATCTCTTTCAAGTACTGCAACAGCCTTTCTAATTTCATTTATTTTTGCTACTCTCTTTTGAGGAGGTAGTTTCTTTATTTCAGGAGCAAATTCATTTAAGCCTGTAACATATCTTTTAATACCATTGATTTCAAGACATGATAATTCTTCTTCATGAACTACACCTTCAAAAAGTGACATACCATAATTTTCAAGACCCATATTTTCATTGGATCCATCAAAAAAAGTACGTATTGCAATTGATTGATTTTTACCTTCTTGATATTTTTCAATCATTGTTATTTCAGTAATAGGTTCTACTGGTGTTGTAGTATTCTCTATTACTTGTTCTGTTGGTTTAATGTTTTGTTTTTTAGCCATCTTTAAATTAATTATTGGTTTATAGTTTAAAAAAAAGATATTGGGGAGAGTTTAATCACCCTCCCCATTATCAAAATAAATATTAGAATGATCCTCCTGTTACTGGATTCTTCATTACAATTTTAAGAACCTTAGTTGGGTCTTTTACCCATACTGAAGGCATGGTTTGTGTCATCATTACACGGTATCCATTAAAGTTACCTGATGATGCAAAACCTTGAGTTCTTCCCATATAGTCCATAGTACCATTTTGGTAGAACCATTTTAATGCATTATCCCAAGATAATTTCAATAAGTGAATATTGTCATTACCAGACTCAGTGATGTCAAAGATAATAAAGCTGTATGAGCTTAATGGTCTTCCATCAATAAGTGGATTCTCAATGTCATTAGTATGTAGGTTATCAAATGCAGGATTCAATACAAATCTTACGTTTGCCAAGAAAGGAATCACATAAGAAGTGAATGCATATCCAAAACCTAAGTCCATTCCACTACCAGTTACCATACCAATTTGATCAGTATTAGTTACATAAGCAGTTCCTAGACCTGCAGCTTCTTTAGCAATTGCATCATTAACAAGCTTCATACCACCAATACCAGTCTGAACAATTAATGTTCTTTGTGGATCTGGTCCTTCTAATTCAACTTTACCTTGGTAGAAGTTGTAAAGCTCAGTTTTAAACATATCTAAGCTGAAAGAAGACTTGTTATAAATTCTCTTGTAAGAGTTGTCTAATTGCTTCCAAAGACCAACTGACATTCTGATGTCATCTGGACCGTCTTGTCTAACTCTACCACCGTGACCCCACATCAAGTAAGTTTCAATGTCACTAGCAATTTTGTTAAGGTGTGCTGCTTCTAAGTTAGTTAAGAAAGTTCTAGATAATGAACCATTATCAAATGCTCTCTTTACGTAATCAGCACCCATGATCTCTACCATGCTCTCTAAAGAAGATACAGAAGGATCAACGTCTTGGTCAAATGTTCTCCAAATCTCAGTTACAGGAATAGTACCGTCAGCATTCATTCCTCCTTTAAGCATTAA
>CEUT01009135.1_pt1 | contig 23417 bp, 28 predicted proteins | sample 531401 | NCBI WGS metagenome assembly CEUT01 (sample SAMEA2622821, study PRJEB7988) | marine metagenome | biome: marine biome (ENVO:00000447); feature: surface water layer (ENVO:00002042); material: "saline water (ENVO:00002010), including plankton (ENVO:xxxxxxxx)" | depth 5 m | reverse complement strand
ACGAGATATTTCTTTATCTAAACTACTATCACCAGTTTCCTCTTTTCGTTTTTTCGCATCTAACATTTTATTCTTATACACAACTCTTTCTTTATACATTGTTTCCATCATTTCAGGTAGAAAACCTTGACTATCTGTTTTAAACAATGCACCATTTGGCGTAATACAAGCGCCCTCTGTTTCTAGATAATCTAATGGTGTGCGACCTTCTAACATTCTTTCTACTGATACACCATTTGATTTAACACCTAATATCTTTTCAGGTGATATATTGTATTGAATAATAATATGAGGATATAGTGAATTGATATCAAAAGACACAACCCACTTATATAATCCAGGATTAGGTTCTTTTACATATGCACCTACATACTTTGTTTCTTTTACCTGGTCTTCTCTAGGTGGCACACATATTTTTTTACTCATAAGATGATTTGCAATTAGTGTATCCCATAATCTAACTTGAGAAAATATATCATCATAATTAACTTTAGATTCGTAAGCAATAGTCAAAGATAAATCTATCAGTCTTAGTTTATCTTCTAATGCATCAACAAGTTCAACGTCTTGAATATTATAGTCTACAAACTTTTGATAATCTTTTTCATAAAACTCTTTAAATGTTTCATATGGGTTTTCGTTTTTGTTTTGACCTAATTCTATTTCACCTATATGGTCAAGTTTATAACTCTCTTGTTTTTGTGGCACAAATAATCTATATAATTCAAGATAGTCTAAATTAATGATACCAAATAAATCGTATACTGTTTGGTCTTTACCTCTGTAATGTATTTGTTTTCTTTCTATTAACTTCCAAGGTGACATTTTATTAATTACTTTATCACCTGCAACTAATCTTATTCTGTTCATTAGATAAGGCACATCAAAGAACTTTGTATTCCAACCAGTTATAACATCAGGATAATTCTTCAACCAAAACTTCATAAACTCCATCATTAAATGATTTTCTGATTTACATTTTATATAAGTTATATCTTCTCTGTTCGTATGAAAATCACCAACGCCCCAAGTAATTATCTGTTTGTTAGATTGATTTTTAATTGTGATACAAAGTAATTCTTCAGTAGGATTTTCGACATCAGGAAAACCATTCTCACAAGTTGTTTCAATATCTAATGAAAATATTTTTATGTAATCTCTAGACCAATCTATTCTATTAGGATATTCTTTACCAATATATTGATAATGAAATCTATCTAAACCAAATATAGGTGAGTTTTCTGTTGCAACTTCTCGTTTGAATTTACGAGCATCACTAATAGAATTAAACTCAATTGGTTTTAAATTTTGACCTTGTAATGTTTTGTATTCTGATTCTTCTTGAGTCAATGCGTATAGTATAGGAGAAAAATCTAGTTTCTCACTATAATCTTTGCCATTAAAAACTCCTCTGATAAGAAGTTTACCTCTGTGTTCAATCACATTCTTGTAAAAATTCATACTGTAATATAACTTATTTTTTAATTATTGTCAACTTCGTAATGGGTTGTTAATACATATTTTCTTCTAGGTGATACTATTACATTTAGTTTATTCATAACTGAACGGTCTAGTAATATTGGTGTTCTGTCTTTTCTATCATCTATTGTGAATAATAAATCTTTATACATTGTGCCTAAAAACTCCATATCTAACTTAACTACATATCTTGTTTCTTCATAATCTCTTAAACCACCAACTTTAATATCTTCTTTTCTAACGATAGGCGATACTAATGTTTTGCCCATCAATGTCCACGCAATAGTTCTACCCTTTACTTTTGTTTTGTCTGCGTGAATTACTGACATACCAGAATTACCTGTATCAAACTTTGCTACTATTTCGCCAAAAGGTTTTATCGTTACAATCTCTTTAAAGCCACAGGCATCAGGAACTTTAATTCTATTACTTTCTTTCATAAAAAATTGTATAACTTCTTTTGATATATTTTGACCACTTGCTTTTTCAATACCCTCTGTACCAGGTGATGAGTTTACTTCTAACACATACGGTGGTTCTTTTTCTCTATTTTTACTAGGTATAAAATCTACAGCAGTCCATAAACCACCAACTGCTTTTGCCGCCTTTAAACACTCTGTAATTTCTAATTCAGTTAAATCTATCTTAACTGGTTCAGAACCTTGCGATACATTACTTCTAAAATCCCCCTCAACAACAGGTCGTTTCATAGTTGCTAATACTTTACCACCTAAAACTAATACTCTCACGTCATAGTCATTAGGTATAAACTCTTGTAAAAGTAAATCGGCATCTTCATCTTGTTTGTATAACACTTGACATAAACTATCAAGACCTCTTTCTGATTCTACATATAAAACACCAACACCTTTACTACCTCTCAATGTTTTTAATATGATAGGATACTTTGTATCTAATTTTTCAAATGCTTCTTTTGATTTTTCTGAATCTGTAATCAACGCAGTATTAGGTTGTGTGATACCAAAGTCTGATAATTTTAAATACGTTCTATATTTATCTGCACATATACTGATACATTGTCTAGAATTAACAACACAGATACCATCTTTCTCTAACGTAGATATAATATCCATCCAACTATCTTTTCTAGTTATAGAACCTCTTATAACAGCGACTGTATCTGAAGTAATTTCAAAACCTTTAGGGTCTTTTTTGTTATGAAGTCTTCTTACATTATCTTCAAAGGTCATATAACCACCAGATAATTTGTAAAGATAAAAAGGTAACTTTAGTTTCTCTGCTTCTTGTTTTAATCTATCAGCAGTATGAAATGTTTTTGCTTCTTCTGGTTCATCTGTGATAATTAATATTTTAGCGAAACTTTTTTCTTTCTCATCTTTTTCTGTTAAGAAATCTTTAAACTTGGCAACTTCCATTACTCACCATTATTTTGTGTGCTTTTACCTATATTATATTTAGCAGATAAATTCCATTCGTTCTTTTCTTTAAAATGTAATATCTTTATCTGACTCAATGGTGCTCTTTCTTGCACGTTATTTTTATTTACGATATTGATTAGTTCCCAATCTTCTAATAAAACTGCTATTGTGTTTCTTCTCTCGATATCATTCTTAACAAGACTAGCAGGTTTACCGTCTAACGCAAAGAGTTCTTTAAAATGCGTGATATAATATTTACCTTGTTTGTGTAATATATGACAAGATTGAAATAATGTTCTATCTTTTCTACTTGCAACACCTATTCTTGTAAGCGTTTCTCTAATTTTTAGAAAGTCATCTGGTTGTTTTATTGTAACCTCTAACATACTTTCTGGCGACCATCTTATCGCCTCATCATTTTGTTCAATCATTTCTTCCCACCTTTATTCAATTTATTCTTTATAGTTTCAATTTGTTCTTTAGATAATATAGATAGAGCAGTCTTTGCTTTCTCATTACTATAACCATAATACTCTTTTATAATATCCAAATTATTCAATTTGTTTTGTGATAACCATTTACCACCAAACCTTTTTTTCTTTCTTACACTATTTATGAAAAAATCAAATTGAACCTTTTTAGGAAGAAAATGATACCCATTCATCTCATTTGCCTGCATCACGGTATCATAATGCATAGACATACATTTATTAATTACAAATGATGGATACTTTTTAGTCCACGTTTCATCATCAGTATCTAATAATTTTTCTTTTGTAAAGTTAATGGCATTGAGATAATCTTTTAACTCATAACTCATTTGAACTTACACCCTGCCATTATCTCTGTTAAACAAGCAACCATATTAATTTCTTGGTCGGCAACAAAGGCAGATTTATATTGATACCCAGCAAGTGTAAGTATTGCCTGTGGCACAGAATTATCTACCAGATGTTTATTTAATGAATCATATACTGTTCTGTATAAATGAGTTGGTTCTTTATCTAAATTTTGAACGACCCATTTTCTCATATCATTAAATCTTTTTTCTTTTAATACAGTCATAAGTTCTTTTATATTGACTTCAGACATACTGTAAAGTATACCACTATCAATTTTACCACTTGCTGAATATCTTTGTAGTTCATTTAATACTCTTCTAAAATCAGGAAAGTATTTCATAATAAACTCTGCCAATACCTTCTTATCATATTCTACTTTGTTTTCTTCTAGAATACTACATAAACTTTTCATAAATTTAGTTGCAGTAATTCTTTTTTGACCATTAACAATTTTAAAATCAATAACAGTACAACGACTATGCAATGCAGGTAATATTTTATTTTTATAATTACAAGTAAAAATAAATCTACAATTTTTATGAAAAGTTTCTATGAAGTTTCTTAATGCAGGTTGAACAGATTCAGGATTCATATAATCTGCCTCATCAATAATAACAACTTTATGTTTATTATTACCATCTAAAGAAACTGTAGACGCAAAGTCTTTTATCTTATTTCGTAACGTATCAATTTGTCTGCCTTCATCTGAACCATTTATTATTATATAATCACAACCAAGTTCATCACACAACGCTCTTGCGACTGTTGTTTTACCAGTACCAGATGTGCCTGTTAATAATAAGTTAGGTATCTCTTTGCCAGAGGCAAACTTTTTCATAGTTGTCATTATGTCTTTTGGTAAGACACAATCAACTATCTTTCTAGGTCTATATTTTTCGACCCATAAAAAATCTTCCATAATATAAAACTCCAAACATTATTTAAAAACACTCTCTTTTTCTACTGCAATCCAATATTGTATTGGTCTATTTCTATTAATGAAATGAGCAAGACCTTTTTGTGAGATTGCAACATCATAGTCGTCTTCAATTTGTTTGAAGTTTTCCATTCTGAAATGAATAGAAAATTCTTTTGTTGTTTCACCTAATTCTACTGAATACTCATTAGATGATTTATTCTTTTTGTCTGAAGCAGTAATCTTCATTTTAGAACCATCGCCAGATAATATAATATCAGGTAGTGCCAATGAGTTAGCACCTTTCATTAGTCTTTCAAACTTTTCTTTTGTAAGTTTAAAAGTTACATACCTATCAGGTAGTTCTATTGTTTTTGATGGCGTAACTAATACAGATTTGTCTGCGAAGAAATATTTAATTGATTGACCATACTTCTCATCAGAAATTGTTACATATTGACCACCATTGAAATTTAATTTAGGTTGTTCGAACAATTCAATTGAACGTAAGAACTCGGGTAGTTTGTATATACCAAACTCTTGTTCAAAATTTTCATCTACATCTGCCTGTGCCAACACATTCTTTAATGTTGATATTGTAGATATAGTTTTACCTGGTTTAACTAAAATGTTCTCATTTATTTCAGAAAAGTTTTTGAGAACAGAAATTGTTTGACTACTTACTTTCATCTTCACTCCTATCATAATTAATTAATAATGTAATATAATGTATTGCTTTGAATAAATCCATTTTATTCTTGCCGTGTTTTTTGCCATAACGACAAACGTATTTGATAGCATTTGCTTGAGCAAACTCACGACCAATATTCAGTTCTTTGAATATGTCTTGAATTTGAAACCCACTACCACTATCAGAGTAGTGTTGATTATAAGTTGATTTTATATAACTTATAACTTCTTGTAATATTTTATCTTCATTGTATCTCATATCGAATCACTATATAATATATTTAAAAAAATGTCAAGTCTATATAATACATTCTGATAATATATCACAAGCATTTTCAAATGTCAAGTATGAACCATCTTTATTTAATAATGAAAAACTAACAACATATCTAGGTATGTTTGATAACTTATTATTTGCCCTATGAAATGAACCTGCATTTACTAATGTAGGATAACTATTATCTTTTGCCTCACATATGAACTTTGCATTTTTTTCATCTATGATTGGTACTAACTCTTCAAATTTTAATTCGTCATTTTGTTTGTATTGTTTGTATTGTATTTTTGACTTGTCTTCTACCTCAAAAAATTGTAGACTACTTGTATCATCTGCAAAATTAAAATTAAGTTTTGCAAAATTGTTTTGATGTTCTAAATCTGAATGAATAGTCATAACTGATTTTTCAGATGTATATAATTGTGTAACATAACCTAAAGATATTTTATCACCATAGTTATTATCTATCCATTCTTTTACTTTATTATACTCAGATAAATCAACATCTCTCATAATATAACCAGAATTTGAATTATCTATCTTTATATAATTTAATTCTTTATTTGGTTCTTTAATGAAGAACGGTATGTTCAAATATCTATACATACCGTTCTTATTTTTACTATTACTTGATTGCAATAGTTTTTGCTTTCTTATGTTCAGGTATTATTCTCTCTAAAGAAACAGTCAACAGACCATCTTTGAGTTCTGCACCTAACACTTCTACATCATCAGCAATTGTGAAATGCCTTTCAAAGTATCTCTTTGAAATTCCTTGATGTATTACTTCTTGCTTTCCATCAGAGTCTTCTCTAATAGACTTAACAGATAAATTATTCTCTTCTATTTTGACTTCTATGTCTTTCTTTGAATATCCTGCTAAAGCAATCTGAATATTGTACTTGTTATCTGTAACCTTTACAATATCATAAGGTGGGTAAGATTGTTTATAAGAACCTCGTAGTACAGTATCGTCAAACATCTTTCCAAAATCTTCAAAGATATCGTCAAATCCTATAGTTACTGGTCTTAATTGATTGAATATGCTTAATGCGTTTGTCATATAAACCTCCTTGTTTTAAGCAAAGTTATTAAAAGTACCCTTTAAAGGCGTACACTTATAATATAATCATTATCTATCTAAATGTCAAGCGTTATTTAGGATATTTATAATTCTTTTTGCAACATCACGAAACCAACTTGCTGGTCTACCTCTAGTCGTTTCAGCGGCAGTACCTATTCTAATACCTGACGTTTCTACAAAACTTCTAGGGTCATTTGGTACACCATTCTTATTTACTGTGATACCCATATCTTCTAAAGAATCTGCAGCCTCTCTACCAGAACATTTTTTATCACTTAAATCTATTAACATCATATGTGAATCTGTGCCACCTGTTAATACTTTATAATCATTTTCCATAAAAACTTCTGCCATTGCCTTTGCATTGTTTACTACAAAATTAGTATATTGTCTAAATTCTGTTGTGTTTGCCTCTTTAAATGCCTGTGCTTTGGCGGCGATTATGTTCATAAGAGGACCACCTTGAGTGCCAGGAAAAATAGCAGAGTTTATCTTTTTCGTATACTCATCATTATTCCAAAGTATAATACCGCCTCGAGGACCTCTTAAAGTTTTATGCGTTGTTGATGTAACAACATCTGCATAATTAACAGGACTTTGATAGTTACCACCTGCAATTAAACCAGAGTAATGTGCCATATCACATAATAAAAATGCACCTACTTCATCTGCAATATCTCTAAATGTATACCAATCTATTTGTCTAGAATAAGCACTAGCACCTGCAACTATCATTTTAGGTTTTAATTTAATTGCCTGTTCTCTAATATTATCATAATCTAAAAAACCCTCATCATTAACACCATAAGAGTGTGCATCATAAATTTTACCTGATATGTTTGGTTTAGAACCGTGTGATAGATGACCACCTGATGCTAAATCCATACCTAATATTGTATCACCTGGTTTTAAGAATGCCTGATATACAGCAGTATTGGCATTTGCCCCACAATGAGGTTGCACATTTGCAAAGTTACAATCATATAATTTTAAAAGTTCATCTATCGCAAGTTGTTCTATTTCATCCATATGTTTACAACCATTATAGTATCTTTTACCAGGATAACCCTCTGCATACTTGTTTGTAAACTCTGAACCACATAACTTTTTTACTGCCTGACTTGCAAAATTTTCTGACGCAATCAATTCTATTGTTTGAGATTGTCTATTTATTTCTGCATCATATATTTTTTTTACTTCTTTATCCATTAGAATCCACCTTTAGTGCTTTCATCTATATCGTATAATTGTTTTAGTAAATCTTGTAAATCTTCTAACTTTAACATATTAGGTCCATCACTTGGTGCATTGTCTGGGTCTTGATGAACTTCCATAAAGAGACCTGCGATACCTATTGTCATAGCACATCTTGCCAACACTGGTACAAACTCTCGATTACCACCTGATGTTGCACCCATACCACCAGGTTGTTGTACTGAATGTGTTGCATCAAATATTACTGGATACTTTGTTTCTTTCATAATATGTAATGATGTCATATCTGCAACTAATCTATTATATCCAAAACTTGTACCTCTTTCACATAACAATATCTTATCATTAATATGACTTATTTTTTCTATGACATTTTTCATATCCCAAGGTGCCATAAATTGACCTTTTTTAATCATAACAGGTTTTTGTGTTTTTGCTGATGCTACAAGTAAATCAGTCTGTCTACATAAAAATGCTGGTATTTGTAACATATCAACCACAGATGCAACTTCTTCACATTGACCTGATTCGTGAACGTCTGTAATCACTGGCACATTAAATTGTTTTTTTATATAATCAAATATTTTTAGAGATAAATCTAGACCTTTACCTCTTTCTGAATTAATACTTGTTCTATTTGCTTTATCAAATGATGATTTATATACTAAAGGTATATTATATAACATTGATATTTCATTCAACGCACCACACATATCAGCCGAATGTTGTAAACTTTCTACTTGACAAGGACCTGCTATTAATACAAATGGGTTATCATTACTAAATGAAGTTACTGTATTTGGTATAAAAAACTCTTTCATTTTACTCCTATAAAAATTGGCTCATATTTTCTACCTGGCAAATCAGGTCTTTCAAATTTGCCTATGTAGTTATTATTTTGTTTTTTCTCTGACTCTTCGCCATCTAGTGTTGCAACTTTAGTCGCACCTTGTTGGGTTGATAGAGATAACCACCAGACATCAATACTTCTAAATCCTGCTTCTATCATACATTGATAAGTATCTTCTTCAAATGTTTTATATGATTTTACATTTGCAACATTGAATGCCGCCCTCTTACCTCGTTTTAAACCAATGTATGCGTTCTTAATTGTCTTTAATAAGAAACCATTACGCCATTCATCTTGTTCTTTAAACTTATTAAATGATTGTTCTGGTTCATCACCATATTGTTCGTGTCCTAGATAAGGTGGACTTGTAAATACAAAGTCTAATGAATTTTCTTTAGGTATAAATGTTTCACTACCTTGTCTTAATAGTTTATACATTTTATCCTTATGACCATACTGTTCTACTATTTTTTGTAGTCCGTTGTAAGTAGGAATACAAGGGTCTGTACCGATATAATTTATACCAGCAGCGATTGCCCCTAATACTCTACCACCATAACCCATACTAGGATCCCATACTGTGCCAGCAAGAGTACCTTCTAATATAGAATCTTTATCTACAAAAACATCATAAAGTGTAGCGGCGGCAGTAGGTCTAAAGTTAGAAACTTTCTGTGTACCTGAATATCTTTTTAACATTGTTCTTAAATCTGATGCAGTTATGTCTTCAGGTTTTCTTTTAGGAAAGAATTGACCTTTTAGTATTTTATTAATACCTTTTTTAAAGTGTTCTTCATCTTCCCATAACTCCATAGGTGTTCTCATCTTACCACACTTAACACCCCAAGCGTGTTTCATATAAGACCAAGCGAGAGATAATCCGTGTGTTGATTGACCTATAATTTTATTCTGTCTATCTAACATAGTATCTCTACGAAAAGTCATAAGTTTATAAAACTCGTTGTTTCTCCACTCCGTGTCTGTAGAGTAGTAAGGAAACCCTTTGTTTTTCCAATTATTATATACTAAGTCTATTAAATTTGTTTCTGACATATACATATCCTGGCAACGTACCATTTGCCCACATTGTTTCACCTATTAAAATCATACCCATATTAACATAAAATTTATTTGCTGTCAAGTTATCCTGCCTTACTGTAAGATAAACGTTACCTGAACAGTATTCAAAGAATCTATTTAATACTTTCCTTGCATTACCTTTGCCTTGCGTACCATTTGCAATCTGATGAAGTATTGTGCTAAATTTAGGAACTATAATATTACCTACTGTTTGTTTAGAATTTGTATGATGAAAAGTAATTATAACATCATTGTCTAATATGAGTTGTTTATCTTCTATCATTCTCATCATATAGTCTGTTCTTATATGAGGAAACCATTCTTTATGTTGATAGAATATTTCTTTTACTCTTTCAAAATCTTCTTTAGTTGCTAAGTTCATTAATCAAATTCTCAATCTTAGGATTAGTATAACAGTCAACAACTAAATGTAATCTATCAAAATCTGCATTGTTATTGACAGCGTGAGGTTTTGATACATCTGTATAATAATATTTACCTGTTTCTAAATTGTGAACTGTTTCTTCTTTGCCTTTCCATAACGACATTGTTACATCTTTACTTGTCTTCAAGGGTATATGTATTCTAATTATATTACCACTTTTTATTTCTTTATCTACTTTATCTGTATGTTTTGAAATCTTTGTTCCTGCTCTTAATCTCATAATTCTAACTCTTTCAAACTCTGCAGGTATTTGCCATAATATTTTTTTAAGAGGTTCACATTCTATCTTCTCGTAAAGATAAGTGTATTGTAAACTTGATAAATCAGACAAACTTCCTAAAACTCCTGGTTTTAAGATGTTTGTAATGTCTTCACTATAACCTCTAATAGAAATTGCTTGCCATTGTTCTTTTGCATTATACTTTGTTTTAACTGCTGAATAAGTTAAATCATTTAAATAATCAACCATTTCATCTAAAGAATCTGTATATTGTGGTAAATCTAACTCTTTAATTACTGGTCTCGGCATCTTTTTTTAACTCCCTCATATGTTTTTTCATTAATTTATCTGCCCTTTTCTTTGCTAAATCATATCTGAATTTTGACACTTTGTCAACCATAGTTCGCCCTTCAGTATGGTCGTATTCGTGTTGAAATATTCTACTCATATATCCATCAAAGTGTCCCTCTTGTAGTTCACCATTTTCATCTTCATATTTACCTACTATTTTTCTAGGTCTTTCTATATTTAAGAATATAAAAGGATATGATAAACAACCCTCTTTTAACTTTACCATTTCTTGACTCATACTTAATATTACAGGATTGAAACAAGCAATTTTCATTCCCCGCTCTATACTTGGATGCCCACCCATAACAAAAACATTTAAATTTATACCGACTTGATTTGCAGTTAATCCTATACCACCTGCCTTGCCCATAAAATCAAACAATTCTTCTACTAATTCTTTTCTGTCTTTGTAACCATAATCTTTTAATTGTGAATCATCATAGATAGGTAAACCTTTTTTAAGAATAGGGTCATCAGGATTTAAAAGTTTCATACTGCCTCCAGTCTTGTAAAATTTTTATACTTTTCATATTTTATTATGTTTGTAAATTTGTCAAATAAAATATCACCTTTGTGAGATATTACAAATATGTTTTCATTCTTTAATGTTTGAACTATTTTAAAAAAGTCATCTGTACCTTGACCGTCTAAACTACTGTCGAATATTTCATCTAACATTAACAAGTTTGTATTTGTACTATTTTTCATTTTTGCAATTTGTCTCCAGGTAAACAATAATGCTAGGTCTATTCTCATCTTTTCGCCTTCACTAAAACTATTGTAATTAAAATTATCTCTAAATCTACTTTTTATTGTTTCATTAAATTCTTCGTCTAGTTGAAAGTTAACGTAAAAGTCCATTGATTGTAAATGACTATTAATTAATTGATTCATTATAGGTAAATACTTTTTAATAATCTTTGTTTTTGCACCTTTGTCGTTTAAAATATCTCTAAGTAAATCAACATATTCTTTTTCTTCAGAAACTTTCTTTAGTTTTTCATCTGCATTTTTACATTCTGTTTTTAAATCTTCTATCTCTTTAGTGATGCGTTCTATATCTGCACCACTACTAAAACTTTTTAACTCTTCGTGTATGTTGTTACTATGTATTTGTATGTTGTCTAATGAATTTTTTATTTTTGCAATATCAATATTTAGGTCTTGTATTGTGTTTGATACTCTGTTAAAACCTGCAATCTTTTCTTCAGTTTTTGTTATTTCAGTAAGTAGTTGTTTTAACCCTTTTGATAATTCATTTACTTTATTTTCTTCCGTTTCACACTTATGTATTTTAAATTCTTTATTTATAGGTTGTGTGCAGGTAGGACAGATATCATTTTGTTCAAAAAACTCTAATGTCTTTTTGTGAGTATTTAAGTTTGTAACAATTTTTGATTCTAATTTATTTAATTTTAAAAGTTTATTATCGTGATTTGGTTTGTCTTTTACTTTTTCTTTTTGTATTCCTATTTGTATATTTAAATTTTCTATTTCTTTTTCATATTTTTCTTTATTTTCATTATTTTTTTCTATGGATTTTAACTTACCCTCTTTAAAGTCGGTCTCCTTACTGCTGATAGACGCTAGATACTTTGCTTCACTTTCATACTTTGTTCGTAGTAAATCGCTGTGATGGCGCATTTCTGTAAGATTTTTTTGAAGTTCTGCCTGTTGGGAACGTAAAATTTGGTCCATATGACCAAAAACTCTTATATCTAAAATTTCCTCTACAACTTCTCGTCTGTATCTTGGTCTTAACTTCATAAATGGTTCATATGAAGATGAACCTAATAAAACAACCTGAACAAATGCTCTATAATTTAGTTTCATAATAGTTTGTTCAAGATACTTTTGATAATCTACATTGTTTGCATCTTGATTAATTAACTTTCTATTTTTATAGATTTCAAATATATTAGGTTTTATTCCTCTTCTAACCATATATGGTATTGTTCCGACAACAAACTCAACCTCTAATACACAATCACCTTGATTGATTGTATTTACTAATTGGTCTTTTTTAATTAGTCTAAATGGTTTGTTGAACAAAACAAAACACAATGCGTCAAGTAGTGTTGACTTACCTGAACCATTTGTGCCAACCACTAACGTTGTAGTTGTCTTGTCAAAATCTATTTCTATTGGCGTGTTGCCTGTTGAAAGAAAATTTTTATATCTTATTTTTTTAAATACTATCATTTATATTTTACTGGTGGACCTTTTATCATATTCAAATCAAAATTTATACTTAAACTTCTTCTTATACCTGAACCTCTAAATGGATATACACAATGCTCTAAATCATAAGGAAAGATGTAAAAGTCTCCTACTTGTGGAGTTACAAGGTATTGTTTTACTGAAAATAAACCACCACAATTTCCTGCAAGAGATAATCTCCCATTATGTGGTGCAGATGTTTCTGTAAACTCTTCACCCCAATCATCAGGCACCTTTAAAAACATAACTGACGCAAATCCTACTTGCACATTGCCAGAGTGTTTATGTAATACCTGATATTCGTGCTCTCTTTGGTCATTTATCCAGGCGTCATTTATCTGTATATCTCTTAATAAAAAAGATTTGTCTACGTTTGCTTCTCCATAAGCGTGTTTAACTGCTTCTGGAATTTCTTCATCTGTATCCATTTCAGGCAACCAATGTAATATTCTATATTCGTGTTGTATCTTTGCTGATAAAGATTCTCTGGCATCAATAATTTTACCTTCTTTAATATCTTTATCCATTCTGTCATTAATTCTTTTAATTAAACCTTTTGACATTACATATAAATGCACGTCTTGACCAAAATGTAAAGTTCTATCGTGTTTCATTCACTTGCCTCTGAATATAAATTCTTTGCATATTCTTTTAATTTATTTTTATCTAAATCTGTTTCAATTTGGTCTATATACTTTCTCAAAAATGTCAAAGTATCCTCACCTTGTTGTAACACATCATCTTTTACTGATATATTAATATCAATTGGGTCATCAATAATTTGTAATTGATGAACATTTATTTTACTATATAATCTTTCTACAAATTTATTATACATTTCTTCATCAGTTTTATTTGATATAATTAATTTAACAAAACATTTATCAAATTGTGATACGTCATAATTTGAGTAATCATTCTCTTTGTCGTTGTATATAATTTTTTTATGTATTCTATATGAATTTGGTACTCTTGTCAACTCTCTAGTATCAGTATCAAATATATGAAACCCTTTAGGGCATTTATAATCTGACCAAGTAATCTCATATTGTGTGCCTAAATAAAATATATGACCATCATCAGATTTCTTATGAAAGTGTCCTGATATAACTTTTTCATATCTTTTAAAAATACTTTTTTCTAGACCACTTTCAGAAAAATGTCCTTTGTGCATTTCAAAACCTTTTACTTCTAAATGCCCCATTGCAATTTCACAATTAGAAGAATCAATCATATGTAACGAATCATCATAATTGTCATCACATATCCAAGGTATAAACAATATATCTAAACCATCAAATGTAACTATCTCTGATTTTGAATAAACTTTAGAATTACTGTTAATTTTTAAATTAGTTAATGCGTTAACTTCATTTGTGTTTTTGTAGTATGTGTCGTGATTACCTATTATAATATGTGATTCAATATTATTTTTGTAAAGTTTATTCCAAAACTTTTCTCTAAAGTTATGTGCAGTTTTGTGATTAATAAATTTTCTTCTATCAACAACATCACCAAGATGTATCAAACATTTTATATTATTTTCTTTTAAATAAGGAAAAAATACATTATCATAAAATAAGTTTTGATATTCTAAAAAAGCAGGTGAGTCGTTGCGACACCCAAAGTGAGTGTCATTCAACAACGCTATTTTCATAAAAACTCGTCCAGTTTACCTTTTTTGTTTCTTCTTTTCTTTTCTTTTTTTGTTACAACAGTTGTATCTTCTTCAGTTGTATTCTGTCTTAAAAACTCTGTAAATTGATTTGTATAAGCACCATCATCAAAAGGTTGTAGGGTCAGGTCATCAAAATTAGAATCTCTTAATAACTTTTGTTTTATTACAACTTGTTTCTTTTCTTTCTGAATTCTTCTAATAAATGCATAATATATTATTTGTGTAAAGTATGCAAATGGATTTTTAGATTTTTCAGGATTAAAATTACCTAGATACTGTAAACAATTTTCTATACCATCTGAAATCATATCATCTCTGAATGTATAGTTTATAAAGTTAGGTCGGTATGATAAGTGATTCGCAATTTTTAGAAAACAACCACCTATATAATTAGTAACAGGCGGTCTTTCTTTGCCTTTCTTTTCTGCCTTTTCACAAAGCAGTTTATACTCTTTCATTGCCTCTAGAAACTTTGCATTGTCTACATAATGTTCATTTTTTTTCTTGTTTTTCATATCACATAATATACTTTCTTTTTATACTTTTGTCAAGCGCCAAAATTAGACTTGACACAGAAACTTTTTTCTATATAATCGGGTATGTCCCCGTTCAGAGATAGATACCTAATGTATAGTTTCCTTATCATCAGGACCAAAATCAAATATCTCATTTAGTCTTTTCATATCTTCGTCTGACAATTTTTCTCTTTCTTGTTTTTCTAAAACTGGTTTATGTTTAGACGGTTCATCATATGTTGTTTTGACTTCCGAATAACTTTTTATCATTTCAGGAGCAGCATTTGTAATAGTTAATATTTGTCTTTTCGGAATAGTTATAATTTTGTCGTTTGTATAACCTACCCATTTTACTAATGCAACATAATCTCTAAATCCCATACCAGTCATTTGAGGCACATATCTAATCTGTAATGGTCTATCTAATCTTAATAAAGGAGATTCATCAGGTAATTGATTTTCTCCTTTTACAAGTAGGCAAACTATATCGTCACCATTCACTAACTTGATTATTTTTATTTCCTCTTTATTCATCTTTTAAACCTATTTTGTGTATTTCGTAATTAAACTTTTCTTCTTTGTATATATTTAGTCTTTCTCTAAAATGATTTAGTGTGTAGTTTGAGTTACCTAAATCATCTGATATATCATATAATGTTGCATCTGATTTATTATCTTTTAGTCTAAGTCCCCTACCGATAGACTGTAGGTTTCTAATGCGTGATTTACTAGGTGAGGAAAAAACAATGTTGTGCAAATTGCGAATATTAATGCCAGTAGAAAAAGTGCCATAGGAAGCAATAATGATAGCGTTATCGGATTTTTCTGTAATTTGTCTAACGTATTCTCTTTCATCTGTGTCAACTCCTCCGTGAACATAAAAAACTTTTTTGTCTTCTGCCTTTTCTGCAATCAACTCTCGTAAATCTTTGCCGTGTTTTTCAACGAACTGAAATAGACATAAAGTATTACCTTTCAATGCAATACATAAATTTCTAATATATTTATTTCTTCCCTTATGATGCACTAAATAATCCATTTCTTCTTGATAGGACATACTTGGTACATTATTGTGTTGTAACACTAAACAATATATTTTTAATTGTGCTAGTTGTTTTCTTTCTTGTAATATATTTGTTGAGATTACTTTATTTACATTACCAAATACGCCTTCTAATACAAGTTTATGTGTCTTCGAACCATCTAATGTACCAGTAAGACCTACTCTATATTTACAGTTTTCTAATTTATTCATAATCTTTGTTAATGATACTGCCTTAAATAGATGTGCCTCATCTCCTATAACCATACCAAATTGTTCGAACCATTTTTTAGGTTGTTGATAAATTGATTGCCAAGTTGATATGATAACTCTTTTAGATGTTGTCTTTGACATACCTTGATATATTCTATGCACATTTCTAAAACTATTATAACCATAATCTTTAAAATCTTTGAATAATTGTTCTACTAATGATGTTGTAGGAACAACAATTAATATTTTATTACTCTTATCATCTTTCATTCTAAGTAAATTGTAAATTAAAATTAAGTATATAATTAAAGACTTACCACTACCAGTAGGTGATAATAATAAACATCTTTTCTTTTGAATTGAATGAATAAATGCTTCTTTTTGATAATCTCTTATTTCGTGAGGTAATTTTAAGGCAGATAAAAATCTATCAATTAATTTAGGTTTTATTTTTGCGTCTTTTATTTTTGTGCCATCAACAACTTGTATGTTGTTTTTTTCTGCCCAATCTAAAACATATGGATATAAACCCACATAGATATGACCTGATGCGTATTGAAATAGTCTAATCTTACCATCCCACACTCTACTTCTATATTGAGGTGTAAATTTAAAACCTGGCATCTCAAAAGAAAAGTATTCACTTAAATCTCTTTTGATAGAAGGTTCTGCTTCTACTTTGAGATAAACTTCATTTTTCTTTTCTATAACAATGTATTTTGTTAAGACCATTGTTTTCCCAAAGTCCAACCCACTAAAACTTTTCTAGTGCCTTTCGTTACTTTATTAACTCTATGCCACATAAAAGAAGGAAATACAATCAATGTGCCAGGGTTAAAACTTTTTAAATTTATAGTGTATGTTTCACTTTCATCTTCCTTAGGACTAGGTGATGTTATATCAAAAGCACCACCCTCATAATTATCATTTAAATTTAAAGTAAAACTTAATTTTCTTATATAACCATTATCGTATGGTTCAGATAAACTATCAATGTGCCAATTGTAAAAATCATTTTTATTATAAACCGTATATTGAAAAGGTTCGAAATCTGCAAGTGAAAAATTCCACTCTGCTTTTTTATTTGCTAGTTTTATTAATTTTGTTAATTGTGATTCTAAATGTTTATGTTTTATCCAAGAAACTTTAGATGAACGATTGTTTTGATTACCATCAAGTATCTCACCTGGTTCTAAATTTTTACTATCACCAAGTTTAATTATATCATTACAGTCTTTTAAAGATATTGCTTTAGGTATAACATAATAACAATTATTTAAATACATTATTCACCATTGATAAATTTTCGCCAATCAATTGAGTTCTTAATTAAGAATCCTCTGTTAGATATTTGTTTAACAGTTTTATCTAAATAGTCAACTACAACTTCTAAATATTTTATCTTTTGTTTTGTTTTTTGTATTTCACTATCTGCATCCAGATATTTATCAACGTCTTGACGAAGTATTTTTAAATCAAAAGGTTGTTCTTTGTAAACTTGTGCTTCTGCTTTGCCTGTGTAATATTCCCATTTATATTTTCTGAGTAGTTTGAATTCATCTTCCGCTTTTACTAAAAGTAATTTATATTTGTTGAGAAACTTCAAATACTTATTATGTAGTTGTGGTGTCTTTATAGATTCTAAAGACAAATTTGTTTCGTCCATTGTTAAGTCTTTATCTGCAATTTCTTGTAATTCTTCTAATGTCATTCAATCACCTTTTTAATAATAATTATAACAAAAAAACTAGAAAAGTCAAGTTTTTAAGAGGTAGTCACCTTTGTTGATGCATCTCCTACATCTGCAAATTTGTAGATTAAATAATTAAATGATACAGATGCTGTTAAATAATTTACATCTGTTGCTTGTTGGTCATAAACTAATCCTGATAGTGAAGTAGGATAAACATCTTGAAATCTAACTTCAAGAATAGGATTATTTTTACTTGTTAATATGTTTAATGTTGCGTCCGATAGAATAGGACCTTGCGCTTGTATAGGATTTTTAGGTGCCTTACCTGCGTCTTGAGTTGCACCACCTGAATGAATAGGAAATCTATCTGCTCCTGCCTCTAATAAACCTTTATATTCAGCATCATCTGAAGGAAATCCTAGACCTACTAACCAACCGTGTATCTCTTGATAGTTTTCTAAATTTTCATCTACAATAAAAGACATTTGTAATGTATCATAAGTTAGTGTTGCACCTGGTATAGGTATAGGTTTAAATCTTGTAGATTGAACCTCTGTATCTAAAGTGATACCAGGTAAGTTAACAGATGTGCAAAAATACTCAACTTTAGGTAGTTTCAATAAACTAAACTTAAACTGAGTAGGACTTGCATAATCTAATTGCGTTGGTTGTCTTTGTAATCCTGATGTTGTCATACTATTATTTATACGCTAAAAAAAAGGGCATCCGAAGACACCCTTTTTTAATGAATAGTCTGCAAATTACATAATGTTTGTAACTTGTACTCTTCTATAGTATCTGTTGGAGTTTGCACTTCCAGAACCATTGATAACGGCAGTATCACTAACACCAGCCTCAGCAAATGGATTTGCCTGTAGACCGTATCTAGTTTTAAAACCAATCTTTGGTTGGAAATTGTCTTGACCAACTGCTCTTACCATTTGTAATGGTACATACGGACAGTAGAATAATCCACTATCGTATGGTGAAGAACCCTTATAACCAACTACAAAATACTGAGCAGCGGCATTGTTCGCAGAATATGGGTCAATATAAACTTTATATTTACCATTTAATACTCCAGCGAAAGTATTACCAGTGTCGTCTATTTGTAAGTTGTTGTTTAATGCAGGTGTGTAATCTAATACGCCTGCCATTTGTAATGCAGAAGCAACGTCAGATGAACATATTAATATGTTACCTTTACCTCTACGAGTTCTTTGAGCAATAACGTTTGCCTCTCTTTCAACTTGGAACATTAATCCCTTAAATCTCTCAACTGACCATCTACCGTTTGAGTCAGTATCTAAATCAAAGATACCAGCAGTAGTTGTGTTGATAGCACTTACTGAACCAATTGCAGTTGAAGAGTTGTCTGATGCACCAATTTCAGCATTGATGTAAATAGTTCTTACAACTTCTCTGTTAATCTCTGCAAGTATTTCAGCAGATAGAATGTTTGCAAGTTCTGTTTCTGCGTCTAAACCGTGGATTGCCTTTAAGTCTTGGGCAAGTTCCATAGTATATTCTGCCTTTAATGCCCTACTTCTTGCAGTAACAGTTGATTTCTCGATTGAGAATGCCATTTCTGCAAACGTATTATCAGATGTACCACCTAATGCCTCAGCAGCTGCTGTGGTCATACCAACACCTTTTGTGTAAGTACCGGCAGGGTTATCGTTTAATAGTTTAGGGTTTGTACCAGCGTGAGCAGTAGAACTAAAACCGTCAACTGAAGAACCTTCTTTGTTTCTTGCAGAAAAATCGGTATCTGCTTCATCAAATAATGCTTCTGTTCCTGTTTGACTGTCGAATCTTGCTCTCATTGCAAAGATTAGACCGGTTGGACCAGTCATTGGTTGAACACCACAAATGTCATAAGCAATTAAGTTTGGCATTGCTCTTCTTACTAACGAAATTAAAATTGGATCCCAGTTATCAATACTGGCTCCAGTTGCGTTAGCAGGAGTTACACTTGGAGATGCCTCACTTAGGAATGCTCTGTCTTCCCTTATACTGCGTTCTTGGTTTTCCAAGATTACAGATGTAACAGCACGCTTGTAACTATCCTCGATTTTAGGTAAATCAGGATGCTCTAAGACTGGCTGCCATTTTTTTTCATATGTTTCAGATAAATACATATCCTTCTCCCTTAATTTTTCGACAACTTAATGTCTTTGGTTTTACTAATAGCGGCGGTATAAGCAGCCATTGCATTATTTAACTCAGGACTAATGTCTTGAGTATCGCCTGCTGTAACATCATCTATATCTCCTGAAGTTTTCTCCTTATTACCAAAGTAAGATTCTTTAATAGTTTCTAACTTTTTCTTAAATTCTTCTTCATTTGAGTATTCAACTTCTTCAGAAAGTTTACTGAATTTTTCTTTTTGAGTTTCTGCAAGTCCAGAAGACACTTCACTTATAATGTCTTGTCTTTTGAAACTGCCGTTCTCTTTATTCAATTCAGCATTCTTTTGAATTTCTTTGTCTAAATTTTCTTGTAATTTAGCAATCTTGTCTGATTGGTCTTCAAGAATATCGTACTTTTCGTCAGGCACATCTATATAGTGGTCTTCGAAAAGTTTCTTTAGACCAGTAATAAAGTCCTCTGCGATTTCACCCTTTATGCCTCTTTCGATTGCAATTGAGTTCTCTTTCATCCATTCTTCAACAACATATGTTAAATATGTGTCAACTTTTTCAGAAAGAGCATCTTTAGCAGACTCTATACTTTCGTTTAATTTTTTATCGAACTCCGCATTTAACTTTTCTTTATGTTCAGTAATTTTTGCTTTTACTGCTGCTTCAAAGATAGTTTTTGTTTTGTTCTTGAATTCCTCTGATAGGTCCTCGTCTTTTACTAAGGCATCAACATCAGCAGAAACATCAATCACATCTTCTTCAACTTCTACTGATTCAGGTTTCATACCATAAGTATCGTGTACCATTTCTTTATCAGCGTTAATCATTTCGTGGTCTTTCTGTGCTTTAACTGTTTCTTTTTGTCCAGGTGTAGAAACTTTTGTTACACCCTTCTCTGTGTCAGGTGACTCGTTAGGGTCTCCGTCTGCTGCCTTTGCGTTAACTTGGTCCTTTGCTTTAGTAGATTTCTTCGTGGCGTCTGGATTGCTGTCCGTAGGTTTGACTACTGGCGCCCCTAAATCTTCATACGGTGCTTTTCCAGCAATGTGTGAAGGTTCCGCCGCCACAGCATTCTTTGTTGGAGCACTCGCCTGAGGATTCGCAGGAGCCTCATTAACGACTTCCTTTTCGATTTCCTCTATCGCCTCGAAGTTTTTTTTGATTTCTTCGGCCATTTTTAATCTCCTCTAAAAGAACTTTTAGTTTATTGTTAACAATTATTTATAATATTAGAGATTTTTGAGAAACTTTCCAAAAATTTCTAACTTCTTTTCTTCTAGTTTTCGAGTAGACGCATCTCTGATTTCTCTTCTCCACGCTTCTACATCTCTTTCTACAAGTCTACCATTGTCCCATACCCACTCTTTACTCTCCATAATGCCTTGCACGAAGGCATCAGGTGCTGAAGGGTCTGCGACAATATCAGCGGCGGTCGCTAACATAAAGTCAGACTTTACATAGTTCGCACCATTTCTTTGTTCTAATGAACCCATACCTCTTGACGACACTCCTAATTGAGCGCCTTCATCAATAAGACCTTTAACAATCTTACCATAAGGTGTGTTCATTATTTTTGCTTCTCCTATAAAATTACTCCCGTCTTGTTTTAGACTTGTAATCATATGAGATACTCTTTCAAGATTTACAGTTGGTCCATCAGGATGTCCTAACTCACCAAATGCTCTCTTTTTGTTTACGAATTCTTGTTGATAACGATTGACTTCTTTCATCATTACTTGTTTTGGATAAATTCTACCGTTTCTATTTTTAATGTCTGATTGTAAGAAAACACCTTTTATCTTATAGTTTTTCTTACCACCTACATCTTCAACTAGATACTCGGCGTCTTGAATTTCTTCTGATATTAATTTCATAGTTTTTCTCTCTCGTACTATTTATAAAAGTTATCACCTAAACTCTATAACAATTGTATAACTATCACCATTTGAAAAGTTTTTAGTCGATAATAATACATCTCCTGTAGGTGTAGTTGCGTTATTTGTAATCTCATTACTTGATGTTCTTAAATCCCAAACACCTTGTCCTGATAATATACACGCAGTTGCGTTAGTGGCACCTTCCCACAATATTTCAACTGCACCATTTCTATTCAACGTATTTATTGACCAATTTATTCTTGCAATTTTGCGATTACCATCAGCAGTCATAAACGTTTCATCAGCAGCTGTTATCTTTTCTACTAATGATTCACCAGTTCCATCAGATATGTTCGTCAACTTTGCAACGTATTTAACTCCTGTAGTATCTGCAATTTCTAATACTGATACTGTATCAGCCATTATATCCTCCTATTTTTTGACACTCTATAACAATGATATAAGAATTAACATTTGCATCACTATCTAATAATATATCTCCTACTATATTAATATCTTTTCTTAACGAAGTTTCAGATGGTTTGAGACCATAATTTCCTCTACTTGTTAATTCTACTTTTTTAGTTATATCACTTTTAAAATAAACTGTTACCGTGCCTGTTCCTAATATATCATAATTTATATTTGCAACTGATACTTTTGGTTCACTAGTTGCGTTAGATGAATTTAACACGTCAACTAAAACTTGTTCAGTTTCACCACCTACACCATTGGCAGAATTTATAATTTTAGTATTATCATCTACATTTTTAGTTACGGTAATTGTCATCTACTATATAATCTCTAAAATAATTTAACGACTCTATAAAATGTAATGGTTTTTTATCTTTCTTCTTTCCTAGAATAAAAGTTAATGTCCATCTTCCTTCACTTGAAGGATTATAAGTAGAATGTAATCTACCAACATTATATAAACTAGGTCTATCTATCGTTTTTTCTAAAACCTTATTACAATCTTTTTCTTTTGCCCACGCATACTTTGTTAGTGGACCTATTTTTTTACCTTTGAGAAATAATCGTATTCTCTCGGGTATAGTTGCCATTTTTATTTTACTTGCTTTTACACCTCTAGTCATATGACTTTCATAAAAATTAACAACTTTAACTTTTCTTTTATCTTTAGGTTCCCACCAAATAGTTTTACTATCAGGTGAACCCCAACTGA
>CEUT01052476.1_pt1 | contig 23462 bp, 27 predicted proteins | sample 531401 | NCBI WGS metagenome assembly CEUT01 (sample SAMEA2622821, study PRJEB7988) | marine metagenome | biome: marine biome (ENVO:00000447); feature: surface water layer (ENVO:00002042); material: "saline water (ENVO:00002010), including plankton (ENVO:xxxxxxxx)" | depth 5 m | reverse complement strand
TGACAACTTTAACTCTTGTTATTTTCTTTTCCATTTTGTTCTCCTTTTTCTGCGCACCACAAAGAATATAATTCAATTGCTCTCTCAACTTCTCTTTGCCATGCTCTTTTCTCCAATTCAATATCTAAATCTTTTGCAACCTTTTCCGCCTTATGCCATGCCAAAACTTCTTCTATTACAGTACGCACCCTATAGCGGAGGCTGTCCTCAACATTGTCTAAATATTGGTAAAAGAATGTATGCTCACAATGATCTTCAGTCATCCTCTCAATGTGCCCAACTTCATGAAGTAAAGCATATAGTTTTGATCTTGGATAAAGTTCTTGATTAACGATAACACTGATACTATAACAATAATCTTCATCACATAAGGTATCAAATGATTCATACAATATACCAGTTTTTGAATCTTCGACATCTACCGTTACGCCTACATAATTTGACTCCACATAGTCTCTCAATGTTTCAAACCATTCATCGTATTGATTGTTGGGGAATTTATAGTCTAACATTTACTCTCCGGAAAATTGTTTTAACCAGTTCTTTAAATCATCACACCCACCTATTAAGTCGTAGCTATGTGATACCTTATCTCCTTTTAAGATGATTGGCACTGTTGGCCAATCATAATCTTTCTTAAGCTTATTATGATAGTCTGGAGATCTATCAAGCAATATTAATACATAATCATATCCCGCATCGTTCAAAATCTTTATGGACTCTAAACAGTAATCGCAGTCTGTTTTAGCGTATATTTTAAAATAAAATGGCATACTCTACCCCTTCAACAAAGTGGTTGCGCCATTCGAGAATAGTTTATCTCTAATCGACTCAATGTTTCCAACGACAGTCATTTCCAGACCAGCATTACCTTTGTGCATCAAGACTCTGGTAAACTGCTGCCTTTTGTCTAAACCCTCTGGTAATTGACCTTCTGCCAATAGCCTATTCATATTGCTATCAGGCATCAAGGATACAACAAAGTCCGGATTAACAAATACTTCCCTAAGAGAATATCGTTTGTCTCTATTATAAATGTTGGTAGTAGCTACTTCTACTAATTTAGTTACAGTCTTCATTATACCTCCTCAAGTTTAAAGTCTTTACTGTAATGTGCACAGTCTTTTGGCTTAACTGCCCACTTGTGATCGCCTATGAGTACACGAAGTATATTTGCTTCGATATCGTTCTCCAGACAAACGGCTATCTTTGGTTTGTGTAATATCATAAATTGCGGTGTTCTTGCATTTGAAGACAAACTGCCACAGCCCAATGCCATGGCAGATTGCTTTATAATTAAAAGATCCCCTTTGCAAAAACTATTCATCTGAATCACTTCTATATGCTGCGTCCGGACTTGAATAGATCATATCATCTTCACCTTGTGAATCTCTGGGGTCTGGCTTCGAGTTAGACCCATACATGTGATGGAATGTTCGTATCTTTGGATGCTGCGTTGGTGGCTGCTTTTCTTCTGGCTCTGGCTCTTCTGGCGGTAAAGGCTCCTCTGTCCCTTGTTCTGGTTCTTCTGGAACTACTTCTGGTGGTGTTTCAAGTTGAGCTTTGGCTTTATAATAGCCGCTGGACATGTCCGCAACGTCAGAGATCTGACTGTCGATTTTGTTGAGCACAACTCTTAAATCATGTATAGCTTTTGCTAACAATCCAGCATCATCAGATGCCATAGCATACGATACTATAGTTAGCAAGCCATCTGCTTTTTTATTCAAGACATCGCACTCTTCTACTAACTCCTGCAATAAAACTGGTATTTCTTCAAATTCTTTTGTGTAGTTGATTGTCACTCTCATATATTTTTCCTCCTGTGATGATTAGACGTGTAAGTTTTAGTTTTATTCAATTTCAATTACAGCATAATTTGTTGTCAACAAAGTCCCTGCCGCAGAAACAGCGTTCTTAAGGGCGCATCTGGTAACTTTAACTGGGTCGATAATTCCAGAATCTACCATATTAACTATCCTATCGTTCCGGAAATCAAAACCAATTGTAGGGTCTTTGCTCAACATATCAATTATAATATCTTCTGATTTGCCACAGTTCCGAGCCATCTGCCTAATGGGAGCCTCGCATGCTTTTGTGATAATTTCAACTCCCCTGTCCTGATCTTGGTTCTCTGTCTCGACAGTCAAATTAGATACAGCGTTCATAAGAGCAATCCCGCCACCAGCGACAACACCTTCTTTCTGTGCTGCTTTGACAGCTTCAAGAGCATCCTCAACTCTGTGCTTAGTTTCTGTCATCTCGACGACTGTTGAACCACCAACTCGTATAACAGAAACACCAGAAGCAAGGCGAGTAATTCTACTTTGTATTCTTTCACCTTCATGAGGAGAATCTGTGTTACGAAGCTGTTCTTTAGCCGCTTCAATCCTTCTTTCAATTTCTTCATAGTCGCCTTTACCTCCTACAAAACATGAGTTACCCTTTGCTATTTCTACAGATTTAGCTGAGCCTAAATCTTTTAATGTAACCTTGTCCAGAGTAACGCCTGACTCTCTACTTACATATGTTGCTCCGACAGATATTGCCAAATCTTTTAAAATACTTTTTCTTTCTTCACCGTATTTTGGGGCTTTAACCGCAACAATTTTCATAGTGCCCCTGACTGCGTTCATAATTAAAGCTGCCAATGCTTGGTCAACTATGTCATCGGCCACAATCACAAATGGTCGGCCATCTCGTGCTACTTGTTCCAATATTGGAATCATTTCTTCTACTGTCTCTAATCTCTCGTCTGTGACCAAAATCAATGGCTTTTCATAATAACACATTGCTCTCCTCTCGTCTGTAACGAAAGCTCCAGCAGCATAGCCAGAATCGATCCTAAAGCCCTCTATTACATCGAGAGAGGTCTTGTTGCTCCTACCCTCCTCGATAACCACAGAGCCGTCCTTACCAGCCAAATCAACCGCTCTGGAGACTAAATCACCAATAACTGCATCATTGTTCGCTGAGATTGTTGCAATATGCTTAATGTCTTCCACTGATCTTATTGGCGAGGACATGTCGCTTAGCGCGTTCATGATCTGTACAGTGGCTTTATCCATACCTCTCTTCAACTCGACCGGAGAAACTCCAGCAGTAATATAAGCTTGAGCTTGATTAATGATTGCCCTTGCTAATACCGTAGATGTTGTTGTTCCATCTCCGGCTTCTGAATTAGTTTGCAAACTGGCTTGTTTTATAATTTCTGCTGCTGCGTTTTCAAACGCATCATCCAGAACTATAGCTTTTGCAACTGTTACTCCATCTTTTGTGACAAAAGGTATATTGTTTTTATATTTTATAATAACATTTCTCCCTTTTGGCCCTAATGTTGTCGCAACGTTGTCTGCCAACTTATTGACTCCTTTAACTATTGATTGATGTAAACATGTGTTGTTAGAATATTTTTTCACTTTTCCTCCATTTATTTATTCTTTTGTTCCTGTTGCTTTTCGAAAAGCATCGCTATAAAATAGTTCGCTTGAAGGTGCTTCTTTATAGCCGAATTCCCTTCTCGCCTCTGTCTCGAAACCTTGAGCGCCATCAGCGGCTGCATATGCACGATCACTGGCTTTTGCTCTGTCAGTTTGTGCAAAAAACTGATTTGTGTTTTCTGTAATTTCTGCCAATAATTTAAATGCTTCTACAATCTGATCAGATATCTGCGCAGCATAGTGCTTGGCAATTAATGTAATTTTTGTTGGGTTAACAGTCACCGATCCAATGTCCATGAAGCCATGGCGAGTATTCCATTGAGCTTTATCAGCAACACGGAAAGCCGCTTGATTATCTTTATCATATAAAGCTGCAATATCGTCTTTCTTGATAAACCTTTCTTTTTCCGGATATTGATACGTAGGTTTGCCTGTTTTAGTCTGTCCGGTTTGTTTGAGTTGTTTTGCTAATTCCGGATTACTTTTTACTGCTGCCTCATAATCCGCCTTTGTCATCCTTGTTATACCAGTGCCTTGTACTCCATGTTTTTTAATAAAAGCTTTTTGATCCTCTGCCCCTAGGCTTTGATAATACTTAAATGCTGTACCCTTTGTGACCGGCTTCTTGTCGTATTGCACTTTAGGGTCAACCCTTCGCTTTCTCGTTCTTGTTGGGTCATCCTTGTCAGGTCTAGCCTCATAATCTTGTCCAGAAAACTTTTCATAATAATCTCTTGTAATTGTCCACTGCGTTTTGTCTTTTGATTTATCATCTAAATCATCTTGAGCATGTTTAGGGGTTGTGCCGGCAGTTGTAGTTGGATCTTCTTCGGGCAATTCATTCATCAATATAGGCTTAAGCGCATTATCCCAGATTGCAGCACCTGCTTTGCCGGGCTGGAGGCCACCTTGGTTTGCAGCTAAGGCATAAATTTCATTAAACAATTTCATGCCATCCTCATGCTCTTTCCAGCTTGATAGAATGTTCTCAAGTTCTAAAGCCAAGGCCGGCCTTTCTATCGTTTTACCGTCATCTTGTGCGTCTTCCAAAAGATTTTTAATACTAGCAAAATAAGGAATCTCTAATAGAATTTTTGACAATTCTTTGAATTTACCATCAGTACCATATAGGCCATCTAAAAACAGAGTTACAAGAGTCTCTCTCTTGACTTTAATCAGTTTTTTTGCATTCCCTGTCTCATTCATAATCGAAATAAAATTGTCACGATTAATACGGAACATACCCAATGAAAGCGACTGAGGGCCGTCTTTGTCTTTCGAATATTCTTTGTAAGCTATAAGATATATAATTTCTGCGCCTTGGCTTACATCATTCAATTGCACAATCAAGTTTCTAAAAGATCCATGAATGCCGGTTGCTACGCTCATGGTTGGCACTATTTCATCGCCTACCTTTTTTTCGCCCGGCTTGCCGCCAGACAACAGCTTTAAACTAATTGCCACTGCCTTGCTAGAATCTTCGGAGAAACCGGTAACGTCAGTAATTAGCAGTTCTCCGCCCTCTTTTTCGATGTGTTGCTTGCCGCCCAATAAAGCGGCCAAAAAGCCCTCAAATACAAATCCTGCCGAAGAGTCAGTGTATGACTCTATCATATGTCTTAAAGACTCTAAAATGATCAATCTCCGGAGGATACCGCCCATCTTTTGAAATCTCTTTCCACCAACCTCGACATCGTTCTGTAGGTCGATGATCTTCTGAAAGGCGACTCTGATCCCTTCCATGCCACCTCCGGCTTGCATTGCATCTTTTCTAATCCAATAAAAAAGCTTATCAACCGATTTGCGATCCACAGAAGTCGGATTACCCCATGCTTCATTAGGCACAAATTTAGGTATATACTTCATTAAGTCTTTAATCTTATCAGAAAATTTTGAGACTTGGCTTGAATCAGCAGTTGCCAGCGGTACGTTTTCTCGGCTTGTATCCTCATATATAATATCATAACTGCCAGTCTCTTTGACGTGATTGGCAAAACTCTCAAGTTCTTCTTTCAATAGTTTCTCAAAAATATTTAACATTATTTTATCTCTCCTAATAATTTTTCAATATCTAAACCAGCGCAGTCAATCTTTTTCCGTGTCAAGTGGAAATGCGATACGTAGCCTTTAAACTTACCTCTCGATGCTTCGCGAGAAACAGCCCATTTTTCACTTCCTGCTGGAGTTTCATAGGGTATACCAGTGGCATCATGAACAGCCTTCCACAGGGCTTTTAGAGCCTCTATCTGCACATCATAAAATCCCATAAATGGCTTCATACTTCTGCCATGTACATGTCCATCTGTAATCACTGGGCGTTCACCAAAGCCGTTTTTGACATACCATTTCTGATACTTGTCAACGTAATATGCATTACTTATCTCAACACCGATAGAAACCAAGTTGTTCTTTCTTGCACCAGCATGCCATGCTGAATGTTGTGTGTCAAGAGCTTGATAGATAGTACCATCATTATCAATCATAAAATGCACACTAATACCTCGACGTGTCAAGACTTTCTGGCATGATTTGGAGTTCAAACAAACGTCCCAGTGATTAACAAACATTGTGGGCTTGCGATCTGCATGGCCAGCAAAGCTTGTGTAGCTTCCCTTAGCAGCTTTTAATCCACCTTTCTCATCCCACAGCACAACCTTTGGCCAATCAATGACAAAAGGCTTGCCGTTATGGATTATAAAAGCTTGATCTTTCTCGGGAGGGCACATCTTAATGTGGTCAGAGATCTCTGATTCTCTCTCGGTCCAGATCCTACGATAAGTCATCGGACCTACCAAGCCATCCGCTTTAAGATCACTCTTTCTTTGCCATGCCCTTACTGCTTTAGTAAGCCTTTCATCGAAAGTAGACACGCCAAACCACTCTGGCTCCCAACCCAATTTAGTTGCTGAAGCTTCATTGTAAAACTGCTTATCACTCACCATCCTCTATTTCTCCATATATTTTATCGGCAATACCGTATTTTATAGCTTCTTCGGCACTCAAGTATACATTGGATTTTCTCCTCAAAAATGCACGAATTTGCTTTTTAGTTAAGTTTGTCTCTGTAATTAGGTTTTCAATGTACAAATCTTGCAATTTTCTTACTTCTTCTATCTCATTTTCTAAATTATGTAGAGTGCCATGGTGGCCAGCACTAACAGAGTGAAGCATTACACGACAGTTTTTGCCGATATATCTTTGCCCCTTTGTACCGGCAGCTAGCACTAATACTCCAGCGGACATTACTTTTCCCAGACCTATCGTCTTAATCGCACAGTCCTTTTTCACTACAGACATAATATCGATAATAGAAAACATGTCATCTGCGCAGCCTCCATACGTTGAAATAAACATTTCGATGGCCTTTGAGGGGTGTGTAGGGTCGACTTCTTCAGAGCTTTTACCTATATGATGCAAGGCCAGTAGACCACCAACAATTTCTGATGCTTTTTCTTCATGAATATCACCGTATAATGCCATAGACCTCATGCTATCCATTGGATTCTCTAAATGCTGCAACAGTGCAGATTTCGTATCCTCTACAGAAGTTTCCTCATTTTCATTCTCTTCTTTATCTTTCTTATCGCTGTTATTCCAAGTTAACTTCATAATATCTCCTATATTTTTTTGTTAAAGTTTGTTTTTTGTTTTGCCGGCAGGTCTGCTAACTCTGAAAAGTACTCATTTAGAAAATCAAGCGCTCCTTCATAGTCTCTAAATTTCAAGTCCTGCGGGAATGGGTAGCGTGTAATTATCTGAGTGATAATTTCATTCTTCCATTTTTTAAGGTCATAAGTATCTATATTTCTTTGACCTCTGATGTTGTTATCAGAAAAGCCAGCTTCTCTCATTTTGATATATTTCTCTGAATCTATTCGTTCCATAGTTTCATCCAGCGAATTAAGTATCAACAACATTTTGACGCAAATCTCTTTTGAGTATTTTCTGCACATCGATGTACTGCCCAGAAAAGTGATGAATGCTCCAAAGAAAAAAGCCACAAACATCATGATTAAAACTAAAATAATTTCTAACATATTATCACCATAAAAAAAAGAGCATCAAGATTAACTCATCTCAATGCTCTTATAAGACGGAGAACATTTATTAATATTCATTTTTTTTGTTCTTCAACGTCTGTTGGTTTTACGACGATTGGAATTATGTCTTTGATTTTTGTTTCTCTTAGACTCCATCAAAAGTCGCTTAGCAACACGTTTTACTACTTCATTAATCAAATTGTCTTCTGTAATAACAGAAACATTGGCCTGATGTAAATTTCTTTTGGCTTCGTACATGTTGGCTTGACCCATATTGGCTTGACCATAATTAGCTTCGCCTTCTTCTTCCATAGCTGGTTCCTCTTCCATACCCATGTCTTCTTCGCCTTCTTCTTCTTCCATGTCCATGTCTTCCATATCTTGCTCGCCTTCCTCTTCATCTCCAGCGATCTCCATGTCGACACCTTCTTCTTCAGCGAATTCTTGAACCTTAGAGAGCAACTTCATCACCAAATCTTCGGCTCCGCCAGCGTCCTCTTCCATTTCCATGTCTTCTTCGCCCATTTCCATGTCTGGCTCTTCTTCCATTTCCATATCTTCTTCACCAGCTTCTGGAGCTTCTTCGGCCTCTTCTTCCATGCCAGCTTCTTCTTCCTCAGCTTCTTTCAAAAAGTTAGAAACATAAGTTGGTTTCAACTCAGCAAGTTTCATGAAGCGACGGGTAACACTTTCGTTAAGTAACAATTTTTTCTTAGCCATTATTAGATCTCCTTAAAATTAAAAAATGGTTTTTTTCTATATTAAATAGTATTAATGAATGCAAAAATCACAAATCCGGATGTTCTTTTTCTATTAGGTCAAAAATATTATCAATTTCCCCCTCAGCAAAACCAAAATCGCTTAATTGTTTAAGTCCTTTAGCTAAAAGTTTCTTTGAGTCTGCTGTCTTTTTCTTAGACTTGATGTAAGTATTCTCATCTAAGATTTTATTGAAAAACTTTATAAATTCAACATCATCGTTGATCAAGCCGGATATGCATGCACGGAAAAAACTGGCTTGACTTAAGCCATAATGTTTAAGTTTAATCTTCAAGTCTGCATGGCGTTTTTCTTGTTCAACAATGACTATTCTCTTTTTTTGCATGTTAGTTTGCCAATATGTGAGTGCTGCTTTCTAGCCTAGAAGAATTGGTTTGCCTTATAAACCTTGCTTTAGTTTGCAATTCTGTTAAGTTTCTAGCTCCGGAATAAGAAAACCCACTCCTTATACCCTTATCTAGTTTGTGCAGAACATTTCTTACAGCACCCTTATATGGGATTGTAGTCGAAATACCTTCTAATGAGTTTGCCTTGCCCCTCCAATCTTTTTGGGCTTCTTCAGATGCCATACCCCTATAAACCTTTACACCCCTAGAGCTAGGAGTTGGGCGATTTAGAAACTCACCGGGAGCTTCAGTAGTTCCAGCCAATAGAGATCCTAACATAACAAAGTCAGCCCCAGCAGCTAAAGCCTTCACGATGTCACCGGATGTCTTTAAACCGCCATCTGCAATTAGCATGGCACTGCGGTCTGTCATAGAACAATCAATAACTGACTGCAAGGTTGGCACTCCATGGCCTGTTTGAATTCTTGTAGAGCAGATCGATCCCCCTCCTATGCCAACACGAATAGAGTCTGCTCCCCAGTCTGAGAGGTCATTGAAAGCTTCCAATGTGGCTACGTTACCGGCCATTATGTGGACGTGCCCTTTATATAAAGCACAGAGCTTCTCTAGTGCAGCTTTAGTAGAGATGTGATGGCCATGAGCGACATCTAGACACAATACGTCAACTCCATTATGATAAAGCGCTACAGCACGTTCCAAGAAATCACCGGTTATTCCAATGGCCGCACCTACTCGGTGTGCAGAATTCGAAAGTTTTACTTGTTTGAGTATATCTACTTGTTTCTCGATGGTATTATAACGGTGTATAATGCCCAGACCTCCCATTTCATCCATGGAACGTGCCATGGAAGCTTCCGTTACAGTGTCCATTGGAGCAGATATAACTGGTAATTTAAAATAATGCTTCGAAGATCCGGATAACGTATTTCCTATATCGATATCTCTTCTGCTTTTTATGTCTGAATATTGCGGTGTGAGCAATACATCATCAAATGTAATTCCTAAATTCATCTTACTCTTCTCCTTTAAAGTTTAAAACATATAAATATTCTTTGTTTTCTAAGTGGCTAACTTTTCCCACCTTTTTACCTTTCTTGTTATGTATGCCAATTTTGGCGCCAACATATCTTTTATAGTCTATCTCCTCAACAGCTAAATCACCATGCTTGGATAGCAAAGCCTCCATGTCACTCCTAGGAATATATCCTTCATTGTTAAAGGAGACAATGGCGGTTTCGCACTTAAGATTTTTGACAAGGCTATCCATAGCAGATAATGCTTTCCTTTTCATGTTGTAGTCAGATTTTTTAATTTTAGTGTCAACCCTTTTGCATGCCTTGCCATAATGTTCAGCTTTATCCCATATACAAAGCGACTCCCATATATGATAGTTACCTAGGTAACTGTGCTGATTATAAGGTGGATCGATATACATTACATCAACTGGGTCTAGTGTTTTGACCAACACATTGGAATCCATTTGAAATGCTTTATAAGTATTCCCATCTAGATTATCAACCATGTCTGGGACTTTCATCTTGAGATCATTATAAGATCTTTTGGCGTATCTTTTTAGGTACGCCATCTGCACTCCACATGTTGAATCAACCTTGTCAGCCGCTTCCATTAATGATGTGAGCATGATGTTTTTCAATATTGGATCCAGTGACCTCTTCTCTAAATCTTCTCTGATCCAGTCAATCCTTTCCCCGTTTTTAGGATTAAAATACTGAGAGTCACAACAAAAAGTCTCTGTAAAATAACCGCAGAATTTTTTATTAGATTGATTATATTCGTTTATTAATTTCTCTGCATCTTTAATATATTTCTTTCGGTCTGCCACAATATAACAGTCTGCGATAACTTTTGCATAAGTTGCATAGTCGTTTGCAATAACAGACATACCTTTTTTCTTCATATGATGACCAACTCTAGAAGTGCCCGAGAACAAATCAACGAATGTTTCACTCTCGGAACTTACACAGCTAGCTATATCATCCAGTAAAAGCCGCTTGGAGCCTATATATTTAATCATAATTACTCCACTTTATCAAAAGGGTTGGTCCATTTAAAGCTAATCTGTTCTGCCGTATGGACTCCCGGTGACTTCCGAAAAGCATTCGGAATATTCTGATTATCAGTAGAACCTAGAGCGCCATCTTCTCTGTTGCTCATAGTGATCGGATACCAATCGTAAAGAGAGCCGTTAGTTTCTAATGCTCTAAAATGCACTACAGGCATCATTACTAGCTGTGCTATTTTTTGGCCGGCCTCAACAATCTGAGTGTCTTTACCTACATTATGGAGATTAACAAACACCTCCCCATCATATCCAGAGTCGACAACACAGGCGCCCACGACTAAAGATCTCTTAGCAGCTACTGAGGATCTATTCTTTACTTCCAACATATAACCATGTGGAACTCCAAACTTCAGCCCAGTTGGGATAATTGCAGACTGTCCCGGCGAAATTGTAATATTAGTTTTATCACTTGTAATCGGAGAATAGAATACATCTAGTCCCGCATCGGATGGATTAGCTCTTTGTGGTGGGCGAGCATTTGATCGGACCCTTTTATATTCTATAATCATTTAACCTCCAAATATTTTTTGACCCTTTTCACTTTAAACTTCGTGCCGGCAGGGCCGCACCTACGAATTTTGGTTTCAGATTCCATAGAGTCTGATTTTGTTTTTGCTTCTTGATATGTCTCAAAGAAGCCGGCATCCTCCCAAATCTTTGCTTGGGGATTATGCTTTGGTTGTTCTTCCATATTTGCCTCCTATGTTTTAGACGTTTGAAAGTTATTATTATTCAAGATATTTTTCTAAAGTTGTGATGGATGGAACGGGTACTGAAACCCCATTGCGCACTATAATCTATCCTAGCCATGTATGGTTGGTTTGGCTCAATTTTATCTTTATCCTTTGGACCCCAGCATTTAATTCTGGTCATGATATTGTTTTCATCGATGACTTCCAGAATCCAATACTCTGCTCCTCTGGCAGTCTTCTTCTTTTTAAGACTACGAGGAACAAACCACACCAACAGAACATCATCAACATTCCAATCGCTACCGACAGAGAGTGCTGTTTCATATTCTGATATTGGTACAACGTTTAGATCGTTAAGTCTTGCCCTCAAGTCATCATTCATAATCATTTCAAACGGATATACTCCAGTAAGTGTTGTCATGTTGCTTATAATTTCATTAGTAGTAAAAGAGCCTTCGCCTTCGTACAAATCAATGTTGTCTTTAAACTTTTTCTTATTCTTCGGACGATCAACGATTGCAGCAGACCAGAAGTGTTTATCACCACTAAACCTCTCATCAACTAGATGCTGACATGCGCCAGCGCGAAACAAAACATCCAGAGCTTTCTTGTTAAGCTTACTATATGTTACATCCGGATGAAACAAGAAATCTTCAGCAGTATCAAAAGGTCGATTTTCAATGATCTGATCCATAGCTGCTGCACCTAGGCCCTTAATAGAGCTTAATGGGGAGTACAGTGTCTTACCTTTTACTTCCCAATGACGAGAAGATGTGTTGATATTCACCGGGTGGATGCTGTACCCCAAAGACTTAGCTGTCGCAATTGCTTTCTCTTTCTTTTTGTCTGTCTCTTTATCTAAGTAAGAAGCCAGCCACTCAGCTTCATAATATGTCATAAGCCAAGCACATTGATAAGATACGATTGAATAGCACACAGCATGTGATTTATTGAAACCATAGCCTGAGAAGTATTCGAATCTACGCCACAAGTCCTCAGCATCTTCGATAGACAGCCCTTTCTCTGTCGAACCAGAAATAAACTTGATTCGAATATCTTGCTTAAGTTTAGCTTTATCTGTGCCTTTCTTTGTCAAAAGCTTGCGAAGTAGATTGCCCTCATCCAAACTTAGGTTCCTGCCAAGCTTGTGAGCCAGCAAGGCAATTTGTTCTTGAAAAATAAGAAACCCGTACGTTTCTTTTGTAATGTCTTCAACTATTTCATTTTCATAATAAATATCTTCTGGATTTTGTCGAGCATCCATGAAATCCCTATCAACTCCAGCAGAGAGTGGCCCGGGCCGGAAAATAGAAGTTACAGCAGAGATATCAACAATAGAAGTGGGTTTTACTTTTTGACAAAACTTTTGAGCACCAGCTTCTGTGAACTGGAAGATGCCGGCCCATTTACCTTGGTGAAAGACATTTTCATACACTTCTTGATTGTTGGTATCCAAGACATCCGGATGGAGCTTCTCGCTATAAAAGCGCATAACATCTGCGAATGTGGGGTTGTGCTTGCCCTCTTTGATTAGAATTCTCTTGATACAACTCTCGATCATACGTAGCGTGCTCAAACCCAAGATATCAAATTTAATGAAGCCCATGGGTTCTAGTTGGCGAACGTTTTGACCTTCACTCCATGGAGTCTGCATGACATCTCCAGATCTTATAAGTGGCATGTATCGATCGATGTTTTCAGAAACCACAACACCACCAGCATGCCTAGAGCATGAGCGATATTGCCCAACCATAGCTTTAACATGTTTTTCAACAACAGGATATTTCTTAAGGAAATCTTGAAGAGATGTACTGTATTCCATAACTTCTTCCCAAGTAGGAACATATACGCCAGCTTTGATACCGTGTTTCTTCTTGGCAACTGGCGTTGCTTCTGATATCATCTTGTTGGTTACCACGTTGGATTCTTTGAAAGGTATGCCATAGAACTTACTGATATCCTTAATCAGAGATCTAAGTTGTAGCGTGTTCCAGTTGGATATTGGAACTACAGTATTCGAACCCCATTCTTTAATTAAGATTTCTTTCAAAGCCATTGGGTCTGATACATCGTAGTCAATATCCGGATAGTCTTTTGCATCAGAGCGCAGAAAACGAGAGAATAGCAAGCCATGCTTGATCGGATCGATCTGTGTAATACCCAAAGCATAAGCAACAAGAGAGCCGGCAGCAGAACCACGACCGGGACCAGCTAGCATCATATGGCTAGCCTTATCACTGATTGCTTTCATAGTCAAAAAGTATTTTGAGAAACCACGATCTGCAATTACTTTAAGCTCATGGTCCAGCCTTTGCTCATATTTCAAGATGGTTTCATCTTTGCGTAGTTTAGTTTTCTTTCCAAAGCTCAAGGGATAGTTTAGTTTTAGCAATGAAAACAAACCTTCACTGGCTAGCCGCCTGAGATAATCGTCGGCAGTATATCCAGCAGGAACCACAAAGTCAGGAAGACGAATGGTATCATCAGGATAATATCTTTCAATGCGCTCAAAAGAAATTCTATGAGTTTCTTGAATGCTATCCAGTACAAGTTTGTCATCGTATTTTACTCCACATTTTTCTGAGTAATAATTATAAGCTTCCCACATTTGTTGCCCGTTCTTCGGGTAAAGTTCACATTCAAGTTCCTGTACCTCAGTTGGAAGCTCCATGTCAAGCCATTCCGGCTTTGTCCTGCCTAGCCAGCCTAGGCGCTTATAAAGCTCTCTATCCTTCCATGCTTGAGGAGTTGGATAGTGAGAGTCTGCTGTCGATACCAGCGGTATACCAAATTCTTTATGCATTTGAATAACATACTTGTTAAGCTCATGTTGTTCTGGTACTCGATTCCACTGTATTTCACCGTACCAGCGATCTCCGAAGATATCAACCATCTTCTGTGTCATATCTCTCATGCAGCTAAGCACAGCTTCTTCACCTTGTTCTCTATTCTGCCAATAACATCCAGCATAAATACCACCTAAGCATGCAGATAAAGCGATGACACCTTCTGAGTGTTCTTCCAAAGCTTTGAAGTCGATTCGCGGTTTGCGATAAAAGTATTCCTTTGTATGACTCAAAGAAACTAACTTAAATATATTCTCTAAGCCAGTTTGGTTCATTGCCAAAAGAACCACGTGGCGGCTGCGATTAAGTTCGCTTCTGCCGGCAGACTTTGAAGCACCTTCTTCTTCAATATTTGTTCCGGACTTTTCCTTGGAGATCTCTTTGGCTTTTTTCTTATCTGCTTTATGTTCTTCTAATTTGACACGCCATTCCTTAACGGACGGAATAAAGTAAGCTTCTACCCCATAAATAGGCTTAAAATCTTTACCTTCCTTCTCCATCTTCTTGGCATGTAAAACTTGGTATGCCAAGCCGTTCATGTTGCCATGATCAGTCAATGCAAGTGCTTTTGATCCATTCTTGTAGGCATACTCCATATGCTCTTGTGGATACCCAAAGCCATCGAAAGGCGAGCCAACGCCACTGTGTGCATGTAAATTTACAAATTTGATATCTTCCATATATTCCTCCTATGGTTTGTGTACAGGGTTATATGACGTTATATTTATTTGTTTTATTCAAAAAGTTCGGGATATAATATAGACTTTTTGTAAAGATTTTTTATAAACCACTTTGATTGTGGCTTTTTAACATGAGCAGTATTTTCAAAATATGTTTTATAGTCTTGCCATGTTATAATTCTATTGTACTTTTGGACATTTAATGTTTGCGCGCCCTCAGTATTCAACTCACAAAACACTTGCGAAAGATCAAAATATTTTCCACTATATCTTTCTTCTTTCCTCAGTTTTTCAACAGGAATTTTTTTGTTATTTTCTACTCCTTTATATAATAGAGTGCCATGTGACCTAACATACTTTCTGCATGCAATAAAGTCATCCGCTCCAAAAGTAAAGCCTAGATATTTATTGTTTTTAACACTCTGCTCTTCATGGTTCAATATAAAATTGTTTTTTGAAGATATCTTTTTTCTATATTTTGACACGACTGTGGGATCGTAAACACCATATGGAAATGAAACATAGTACTTGCTTGGGATTACCCACTTAGATAATTGCTTAGAAACCAAATAAGAAGTATAAGCGCCATGTAGTGCAGCCCAGCCCAGCGAATCCCTTTTGCTTCTATCGTTAGGATGTATAGGTACATAAAATATTGGTATTAACTTCTGTTCTTCTATAGGTTTGGGCGAGTTACCTCTGTAATAATATATGGGATCATGAATATAATCACCAACCACCTTTCTCACTAGTGGCGCCATATCATTATTACATACCAACCATATTGTTTCGCAACCAGCATACGCACACTCGACAACTGATCGGTGTACCAAAGAATACCCTTCGTCGATTTGTGTTAAGCATGGTGGCCAAGAAGTGTGCAAATTCACCTCTTGTGCATGTATTGGCACAATACCTGCCAAATGGAAGGAAAAGGGGTTATAATTGCCGGCTAACATCATTTAATGTCACATGGTGAGCAAATATAGTGTTTATATAACATTTTTTTCATTTCGTCCATTTTAACGTCTAAATTCATTATTTGTTCTATTCTATAGACACTTTCAAAAAGCGGCCTGATTTCTCTTCTATTCAATTTAATGTTGACCGATTTATTCAAATTGTTTTTCAAAAAATCCTCTATCTTAAATTTAATATTGACTTCAGAATAATCAAAATCGTCTAATTGATCTTTGGTTAAGATCGATTTTGCGCAAACGTCTTTTTTATTCTTGTGGCGCCCCGACACTCGCCTAGAGTCATAAAAATAAAGTTCTCTATAGAATGGCCAGTCTTGTGATGTCGACTCATAATAATCAATAGGTATATTACTGTTTCTGGTAATATCTAGATAGTCGTTAACCTCATATAAAACATTGTCCATTATATCAAAATAAAGCACACATTCACTTTGAACTTTCACCTTTTTACCATTGGCAATAAAAGTGAAATTGTTATTATCAATTATATTAAGTGCATCATACATCCCAAACCCCGGCATTAAACCACAATAAGAAAGTTGTGATGACAAAATATGCCACAACTTTATTCTATCCATACCAAAAGTGCAAGAGCGATTGTCTAACATTTTAAAAGTTTTAAGTTCATTGCTAATCATCAACGGACTTAAGTCAATATCATCCGGAATATAATTGAACTCTAGAGGTTTATATTTCTCTAAGCCAAAAACCGGAAGATTATTCATGTATGCATATGCCAAACAATTAATTGATTGGCCAACGATGCACTCATCATATTCTAATGATATTTCTCTAAATTTTGGATTCTCCATATTTAATATTCCTATAAGAGCCAACAGCTTTAGGCCATAGCTCCTCGGCTATTGTTAAGCATGCTTCTGCTACTTTCTTTATTTCCCACTGAGCGCCTTCGTGTGTCCTTAAATCAACAAATTTTAAAAGATTATTGAGATTAACAGTGCCATAATATTCAGTGTACATGTTTTGAGGCAAAACACCTCGGGCTTGTTCGCGACAGACTCCCGCTGATAGTAGCCTATTAAACAATTCCATACTTTTAAGATTGTGATCAACTATTGCATCATGACTAGTCCATGCACTAACTGGAAGAAGAGCATGACTATACTCACCGGTTCGCAGCGAGGGATTGATCAAATTCGTCTCATTTGAGGCTTGCCTATTTGATTCATGTTGCGTTCTAAACATCTTAGGTTCGTAAAAACTTATATTTTTGTTAGTATACCTTCGGCTTATTTCATTATAAGACCATGTTCTGTGCCTATGATGTTGAGAGCGTACATAAAGTGGTACCACAAATTTAAAAGTAACGACATTATGTTCGAAAGTACTAGTATGCCTATGTTTTACTAGGTAATTTATAAGCTTCTTATCTCTGTTATCAAGCTCAGTTTTATTAGTGCCAAAGCTAACTCTTGCACTATTAACAATTGTTAAATCACTACCCATATGCTCGATATAAGAAACCGAACCTATATTATCACCATATAAAAAGATTTGTTTATTTTTTTGCATAAATTTTTGCCTCTTTTAATAGTTTCTCTAACCTAGGTCTGAAATCGTCGCCATCATATGCTCCTCGCCCTAAGTTTGCGAATCTAGAACAAAGCACGATATTATCTTTATGATACCCTGCTGAACTATCAAGCCTGTCGACAGATGGCGCAAAAGGAGATCGTGTCACAAATAGATCTTCTAAAGACATATCTATTTTAAGCCAGTAGCATTTGCCATTTTGCTTCTTCCATGCCTCTTTGAGATCTTCTATCGTTATTGAGATTTCGTGTCTTCTGGTTGATTGGTTTCCTTTTCTAATTCGACCAGAAAGTTTAGGATTGGTATCGGTTCTGGCACCTGAAGCTCCATGCACAGAAGACATATTAACGTTTCTCCAAAGTTTTTTAAATGCTTTATCACTCACTCATACCTCCACAATAAGATTAACATAATTCTCTTGTACAATTTTATGCTCAGATTCAAATACACTAATTGTTTCAATCATGTTCGAGGGAACAACAACATGTACGCCTTGCTTTTTTATCTTAACACAATCGTCTGCACAAGATAATACTTTGACGATCTTGAATGGCGTTTTATTCACTCTAAGTTCTTCTGGGAGAATAATTTTCGATTCATTCTTTTTCTCCCTGATTACTTCCTCTATTAGTAGATGTCGATTACATGGTTTTATATTCACTTTTCCTCCATTATTTTTTTAAGTTTTTTCTTTTCCTGTATAATCATTTTTCTATGATGATGTTTTGATTTTCCAGTTCTATCTTTTTGTTTAATCAGTTTAGTTCTTTTTTTAATATTTTCTACCAACTTTTTACTTTCTTTAGTTTTCGGTAGCTCGTTAATGTCAATAATAATATATGTTTCATTGACTGGATACCTAGGACCAGAACCTTGAGGTGATCGAGGTTTACCTCTAGAAATAGTCTTAGGTTCATCTGGGTAGAAATCCATTTTAAACCTAGGGCCTTTCTTGGTAACCTTCTTTTTAGTTTTAGGGTCAACATATGATTTGTCTGGGATGTTCGAGAAATAATTCTTTTCATCAGCTAGCTCTCCAAATTCCACAAGATCGTTCGATTCAACATCGACATGATGCTCAACTTGACTTGGCAAAGAATAAACTTTACCGTATACACTTTCATCATACTGCGGGTCGTGTTCTGCGTTTTCATAGCCATCGATAACAATTAGCTGATGCAACATAGGCTTTTCGGCATCTTGCTTTACTGAATAAACAAAAGATTCCTGCCCAAACATGTAGGAATATTTCGCAGCTTCATCTATAGACATATGAGGTACAACATATGAAACCTCCGCATTATCATACATGCCATCGATTTGTCGATATCCAAAACCAGCACTGCTCATCATCCCCAAAAACAACTCAGTTCTAGCATCATTTTGCTCTTGTGGATAATCTTTTTTTGCATGAGGGTTTTCTGGTGTTAAAATAGATATTTCATCGACAGCATCGACATCCCCTCTTAACATGTCCATCACTCTTTGGTATTGTGACCATTGAGTTGCTTCCGCTAAGTATGTATATCTTCTCCAATTTTCAAATAGTTTTTTCATGTTTGTTCCTCTAAAATGTTAATTCACACGTACCACCTGCACAAGCTATTTCACCTTGTAAATCCGTGTTATCTTCTTCCTCAGTAATTAGTGTAATGTCAAGCTCTTTTAACTCTTTCATTAAATTTTCATATTCTTCTTTGTTTGAATCTGAAAAGGGTGGTTGCTTATATGTGTGATCGCTATATGGTAGAACAGAAAGTCCATTATAAAATTTTCTGTTTTCCCACATCCATTTACCAACTTCTTGCCATTCATATGGCTTAATTGTCACCGTAGCTGATACATTGTTGGTATTTTGTCCGCTACGATGGCCTTTCTTGACCCACTGAGTGTGTACAGTTTTTACACGATTGAGTAAGTCTAGGGCTGTTTCAGTTCTAGTGATTGCTCCGGTCGGCGCTTTTTGCGGCACAGAAATAACAGCAGTGTCATGTGGTCTAAAAAATTCATCCTCCACCATCTTTGGGTGATTATTTTGTAAATACCGATAGATTGGCTCATTCTTTCCTACGCGAATTCTGCGTACATAATAGTTGTTATGCCACGCATGAATGCCACTTGACGTGCCAAACACCAATGAAGTAGTGCCGGCAGGTTTGGTTGTAGTACAACGGGAGGCCGGTTTAATTCCAATAAGCTCGGCGACTCTAGCGTTTTCTTCTTTCACAACATTTGCTGCTGATTTCATGTTCATTTCTAATACTTTACCAGATGCGATTCCAGTCATAGAAACGCCGATTAAATAGTCTTTTTCTGTGTTGCGCTGCCAGATAGGGCGAAGGTAGTGAAAGTCCGTATATGAGGCTTGTAGAGTGCCTATGAAGGCAGCAGCTTTCGACCTGTTCTCATAATCTTCTTGGTCTTCTATGTCGCTAACATTTACTTCTGTTAAATTACAAAATTGAAAAGATCTTAAGCTGATTTCGCAACAAGGGTTGGTGCCATATTCCATATCATTTGTAAAATAGATGCCGGGTTCTCCTGCGCCAGAAGCCTTGATTCTATCCCATAATTTCATGAACAGTTCTTCATCTGCTAAATGGCGCATAAGCATAACGGAATTATTAGCTCGGCCTCTCTGTGGATTCTCTTCCCACCAGTTACCCGTCTTGGCTGCTAACATCTCTTCATCGTCTACCGAAAACAGAGAGATTAAAGCTGCCCGGCGGATACCACCAGCCAATACCGCATCAGCAATATGACACACAATATCGTGCACCTCTAGCGTCGAGAGTTTATCACCGTTGTCTTTTTGTTCTAAGATTCCTTCTATTTTAACAAGACACTCTCTTAGGGGTTGTGGTCCCGGTGCTTTTCCACCAGACGTAACAAGTCTAGCTCCTTTAGGTCTGATATCGGAGTAATCAAATCTGAGTTTTGAAGTTCCTTTAAAATAAGAATACATTAATGCTTTTACTGAATCTGCCCAGCCTTCTATACTGTCTCCAATTAAATAACGTCTAGACCGTTTAGCATTGGGCTTCAGGATCTCCGGGAGCTTTTCAACATGATGCCTTTGTACAGAGAAGCCGACACCGGTACCTCCAAGCAACAAAAACATTGTTTCGCTAAATGCTCTAACATCATCAATTGGCAAATAAGCGCAGTTGAAAACACGATTAGGAGAAACATCAATCGGCTTCCCCGCAAATTGCATCGACCTCATCGATGGCAAAACCTTTTTATCATACACGAATTGGTATGCTGCTTTGATTTCTGTTTCCAAACTAGGAAATTTTTTAATATGCATTTGCATATTTCTGGTAACTAATTCAGACCAGTTCTCTCTTCGATTTAAGTCTTCCTGATATCTTGCATATTTCATATATACAGTGATATCGGACAATATTCTAGACGCTATTTCCATATCTTTACTCCTTGTTTCTGTATTTCTTAAATAATTCAGCTTTCTTTTCAGCTAAGCTTTTCTGCTTGACTTCCTCTAGGGTTTCACCTTCATCAGGTAAAATGTCAATACTAACGTTTGCCCAGTTAATTTGGGCAGGGTATACGATACCATCGGGTCCGTTTCTATTTTTAGCCACGAACATCCTACCAGCGTTGACGGCCTTATCTTCTATGCTGCGAGACACAGTACAAATAAAGTCTGCCACAAAACATTTATTAAACGCTTCAGAAATTGCTTCCATAGTGATAACCTCAGCATTTAAGCCAGATCGATTTGTCTGTGAAGCTGTCCATACAGGACAATCCTGCTCTTGAGCAATTGCTCTTATGTCTTCATATATTGTTTCCAAATCGATCCTTCTTTCTTTGTGAGCTTTAATCGGCTTAAGCAAATCAGCGTAATCAATAATAATCATGTCAGGCACTATATCTCTCTTTTTGAGTTTCTCTAAATGGTTCCTGATGGTCTGTGATGACGCAGACTTGGTAGGGTACTCTTTAATTATAAGCTTCCCTTCTAATTGGCTAATCTTATCGTAAACTAATTCTTTAAATTTTCGTAAGTCTGACAGGTCAAGACCTGTAATACAACTATCGTATCTTTGCCCAACAACAGTATCTTTGAGTTCTAGTGTATAATGTACAACTGTTTTACCTTGCATAACTGCTGTGGCGCCAAGGTGTGCTAGTACCATACTCTTTCCTGCACCGGTAGGAGCTATTACTACGCCAAGTTCAGACTTACCTATACCTCCCTTAGTTATCGAATCTATTTCATCCCATCCAGTTGTAATCGGGTTTCTAGCTTTAAGTGCAAATCTCTCTTCAAAGTCTGCTAAATAGTCATGACCATTGTCGTTTGCGCAGCCCAAGATAAGTGCATCATTGATAACTTTACTAATTTCATCAAAAGAGGAAGTCTGCAATAATTTAATTGTCTCGAACAAAGCTTCTTTTAATTTTTGCTTTTTACAAAAGTCTAAACTGACATCTTTAACATATTCTGTACCTTCCACAGAAGTGCTTTTGATTCTGCTATAGTAATCTCTGATTTGTTTTTGTAAGGCTTCTGGTTCATCAGCTAAGCCAGTTCTCAGAATCGTCGCCATAATATCATAAGTTGGGTGCACATGATATCTTTCTCTATACTCAAATATTTTCTTAACAAAGACTTGTAAATATCCCAATTCTAGGAAATTTATGTCCAAAACTTCTGATATTTGATCGCAGAACGGCCGATCCTCTAAAATTAATTGACACAAATTATCTTGGAATGATTTTCCAAAAAATGAAAAACTGTCAGCTTTCCTCATATTCATAACTACTCCCCCTTTCATTGTGATATTCGCTTCATTGTGGTTTCCAACACATCCCACTTATATGTCATAAACCCATCTTCTGCTAGCATAAGGCGGAATTTTGTCATGTTATAGTGTTTCTCATTGTTCGCCAAGCAATATTCAATTTCTTGTTTTGATTGGTAACTAATAGACGGATTATACAGTTGCATTATTCTATAATTCTCAAATATTTTTTGTTTATGCTCTAAAATGCTTTGCAGCGCTCTGTTTGTTTTCTTTTCATTTATTTCTTCTACTTTACTAATAAAGTCTTGCACGGTATAGTCCTTACTTTCACTTAAAAAAGAGAAATTCTTGGTAATCCGACCAAATCCAACACCCGGCACTCCGGGTAAATTATCAGACTTATCACCTACTATAGCTCTAGCTAGAGCCATATTCTTTGGATGCACATTAAACTCTTGAATAACTCTATTAGTATTTAGTATCTCATCTTTTGCAGGGCGATATAATACTGTAAAATCATCACAAAGTTGCATAAAGTCACGATCATTTGAAAATATAACTTTCTGGTAGTTCTTCAAAAAGTCACCCTGTACTAGGGCAGCTATAACATCATCAGCTTCAACAGAGTCAAAAACAAACTGGTGTATGGGAAAATTCTCTAAGTAATCGAACAATCTAGATTGTTGCCATATTTTATTTTCTAGTTCTTCTTGACCTTCCAGTTTTCCATGCATATCTTTAGGCATATGTACAACTCTGCGGCCCATCTTGTATTCTTTATTTATGTGTCGCTTCTTGGCGCTTCCTCCTGCGCCATCCCAAACTACTATAACTTCGTCTGGATTTGTTAGGCGAATCGATTTTTGAAATGATTTTAGAAAACCCATGCAGCCACCTATAGGATTGCCAGATAGGGCAAGACTAGGGTTGATTGCATAAGACCTAAAGAACATGTTCAGTGCATCTATTATTAATACTCTCTTCATTTGGCCTCCGATAGTCTTTCTTTTATATTACGCAACCTATCGTGACATTCTAGAATATCAGAATGATATTCCTCAGCTACAGTCCAGTATTTTAGGTGTGCCAAATCTTTAACTATTCCGCTTATTTTAAGCCATAGCCTTTTTGTATGATCATCCATAGATAACCTCCTGTTTTAGTGTTCATTGATAAGACGTTTGTGTGCTTAAAATATTCAAATAAAAAACCCTGCCACCGAAGCAGCAGGGCTGAACACCAAAC
>CEUT01003305.1_pt1 | contig 23556 bp, 24 predicted proteins | sample 531401 | NCBI WGS metagenome assembly CEUT01 (sample SAMEA2622821, study PRJEB7988) | marine metagenome | biome: marine biome (ENVO:00000447); feature: surface water layer (ENVO:00002042); material: "saline water (ENVO:00002010), including plankton (ENVO:xxxxxxxx)" | depth 5 m | reverse complement strand
AGTTTTCGAAAATTTCACTAATGGTTTTTGTTTCTTCCCTAATGTTTTGTATTATATCTTGAGCTTTGGCTAATTCGTTAAAAGTTAATATTTCTGCTCGCGGGACAAAATTAAATTCATCTTTCATTTCTTTTCGGAAATCGCCACCTACTGCCTGTTCTCTAATAGTTTTTCTAACGAATTCCATATCTAGACCAGCAACTATAGAATCTTGAAGTATTTTCTCAATGATTGGTCCTAGAAGACCTTTGTTTTCTAGAGCTAAATCCCCCTCATCTTCCCCTCCCAGAACTATTGCTCGCCTATTCAATGCTTTTTCTGGATCAGTTTGCTGCAAATTCCTAAAATTTGATAACTGTCTATCAGATGAAAAAAGTTCTAGTCTAGCCTGTTCAATTTTCTCTGGCAATTTCGCTTTTTCTACTTCAGATAAACCTGATAGAGTGAAAGCTGCATCTTCAGCTGAATCCGCTAATTTAGCTAAAGCAATTTTACTTTTATCTGTCGCCCCAGTGGCATCATTTACTATATTTGTGATCATATCAAAAGCACCTTTGGCTGCAAAAATTGCAGCTCCAGCTACTCCTAATTTACCTGTAAATCTACCAAGTTTGCCCATGAAGCCCGTGGTCTCTTTACCTAAATCTTTTAGTGCAGAGGCTGCAAAGGCGGCAGTCGTAATAGTACCTAAACCTTCAGAGACTCGATTAGTAAATCTACCTAAACCTTTTTCTGCATCGCTTGTAGCTCCAGTTAAAAGAGATAATCCAGCTTGAACTGCAAATATAGTGCCAAGCATATCTCTTTGGCCTTTTTCTGTTCTTTGTACTGAAGACAATTCCTTATTACCTGCTGCTTGTATTTTTTTCTGAACGTTAGAGCTTTCACTCACTGTTTGGCTGAAATTTTTTAACTTTTTATCGGCTTCGTCATGAGTTATTTTGCCTTTCCTAATTTGCTTAGCAAGTTTATTTACCTCTTCATTAAGAGCTTTCAGAGATGATTCAAGTTTTTTCGCAAAATCGTCTGATTTAACTCCCGTGATGCCTAAATCTTTTGCAGTTATATTAGATTTTTGAAAGTTAGGTATAGCTCCAGTAGGTTCATCTCTAGTATTAGTAACGGCAAGACCCATTGGGTTTGCTGAGTTTCTTAGTGTGCCTTTTTGATTTATTCTTATCTGGTTGATAGGTATACCAGCGGCGGCCTCTCTGCCTATAGCATTTTCTAAAGCTCCTACGAAGTTAGGTACATATCCAGATGCAGCATTTCTCTGTTTAAACAACATGATGTCACCTCTAGTGGGTATTGCTGCCCTACTTCTATTTGGATCTTTTTGTATATCCTTTTGTATACTTTCCCATCTTTTTGTAGTTATACCAAATTTTTCTGCGTCTTTTTTAAGCACTGAAGCACCAAGGAATGTGGCCTTTGTTTTGTCGTCAGAGATCTCCCTTTGTTTTTTGAAAGCTGCTACAGCTGCCCCTCCAAATAAAATATCGTAAAATTTTACCGCAGCACTTTTAAGTGGTCCAGTATCATCATTGGCTTTTGCTTCAGCTCCTAATTTACCAATACCTGCATCTACTCCAAATTTTTCGTACAGTTGTGGAGAAAAGGGTAGATCAATTCTTGAAGTAGAAGTCCTAGTTGCATAGTCAAGAAATTGTCTGCTTTCTAATATTGCACTTAATGCAACTTCAAACACACTACCCGCAAATCCTTCGAAAGCTCCTGGATTAAATAAAGTCTCAATTTGTTTATTTGTCAACGTTGGTAGTTTGGCTTTACCACTTATTTGTTTTGCAAATAACTTTGCTTCGTCTGCTCCCGCCGTAGAAAGTCCTTGTTTAATGTCCTCAATATCTCTAGATGATTTATTATTTTTTCCTTTTGGACGAACGTTGAATGTTGGAACTATAACTTTTCGAACAGATTTAACATTTTTATCAGTTGGTAGAGCAGTGTATGCTCTAGTTTCTTTTCCTACTTTACCAGCAAACATTTCCCTATCTTTTATGTCATCGTCTGTCTTACGCGTACCAGTAAGTAATATAAGTTCTCTATTAGCGTTTACAGCAGCCGCTTTAGCAAAATTAGGTATATACCCTCCAGCTGCTCCGACTGGCCTAGCTCCAGCTGGCAGTCCCATGGATGCTGCCATGTTCTGATTAAATATAGCAGAACCCCCACCAAAATTAGGAACAATAAATTCACTTGTATTGGCAACCATTGTGCCACGCTGACCGCCACCAAAATTAAAATTAGGTATGGCTACAGGTCTAGCTGAACGAGGAGCACCGCCAACACCGCGATTGATATCTGCTTGCTCTGACCCGAATGCTGACCCTCCAGCAAAGTTAGGAATGTATCCTCCAGCCCCTCTAGGAGTCCTTGTTCCTGCTCTAACCCCAGGAGCTACACGAGCAGCTATGCCTTGCATTTTTGACATTATCGCAAACTGTTCGTTAAGAGCAGTGGTAAAAAACTGAGTTTGTTCAAGCTTCTTTTGTTCTGCGGTTATCTGCTTATTTTCAATTTTTAAAATCTCTTTCTGTACATCAGAATTTCCTAGAAGAGTTGAAGCTATCTGACCTTGTAAAGCAGCCTGTTCTTTTGCTGCTTTATTAATACCAAAGAAAGTCCTTATAGAGCCAAACCCAAAGCCAACAAGATCCTTAGCTAGCTTACCAATAATAGCGCCAAAGATAGCTAATCCAGGTCCAGATAGTACATTACCTATGCCTTTTACTAAACCTTTGGCTATACTACTTCCAGTGTCTTCATCTAGCAATCCTCTTAAATCTGTAACTAAATTATTAAAAAATCCTAAAATATTTTGTAAACCCTCAGTAACACCTATTTTACCTAAAGTGTCGAAAAGCTGTTCTACGTTTACTCTGGCTTCATTTATGGCAGCAGATAGAGTTAAATTCAAAGCTGCATTACGCTCATAAGCAGCTGTTGTAGCATTAGCAGAAATCTCTGTAATTTTTATAGCTTTTGAGGTTTCATCATTATAATCTTCTAAAAGAGATATGAATGGAGCAACTTGGAATTTACCAACTAGGTTCTCAGCTATCTGAAGTCTTCTTGCATCAGGAAATGACTTCAGAACACCTGCTAAATTTTGTATAATTTTAGTAGCAGATAACACATCGCCAGAAGCATTAGTAACTTCAACACCTAAATTCTGCATTGTTTTCAACTTTTCAAGACTTTGTATTCTTGTAAAAATTGTTTTGAATGAGTTACCTATAACTGATCCACCCCTAGAGGTTTTTTCTTGAACCGCACTAACAATACCAACAAGCTCATCAAAGGACACTCCTGCTTGTCCAGCAACAGCACCAGCTCGCTTAAAAGCCTCAGCCAAGTCTCTCTCTGAAACAGCTGCACTTTTTGCAGCTTCAGAAAATTTGTTTACAACTTGGCTACTGGTTACTCCAGATTTCTTAAAACCATTTATAGCAGATGTCAAACCAGCCACCGCATCTGCGGCGCTCTGCCCAGACAATCTACTTAAAATCAAAGAATCATTTAACCTTTTAACAACTTCCTCAGCAGCTAAACCTTGACGACTTAATTCTAATGCGGCAGTCGAAACGGTTTCAAAAGACTGCTCAGTGTTTCTGGCGACATCAAAAATTTCTTTTTTAAATTTACTTAGCTCTCCAGTTGATGCCCCCAAGATAGCATTTATGCTAGCCATCTGCTTTTCAACTTGAATTGTTGTTGCAACTAATTCTTTGAAGCTATTTGTGACACTCCTTAAAACTCCAACAGAAGCGCCGAAAGCTAAAACACGGGCGTTAGCAGCCTCCATTGATTTGGTAAATTCATCAGCTTTTCCTGTGATTCTACCTAATGGTTGGGATAAAGCCTCTACGCTTTTAGCGTTCGCTCCTACGTTAATCTTAAGATTCCTGCCCGCAGCTTTAGCTGCGTCTTGAACGCTTTTTTCTAATCCTACAAATTTTGCTGGTATTTCTGCTGCCATATGTCCGTAAACCTTTTATGTTTAATTACACAAGGATTTACACATCATGGCCCGCTAATCGCATCATTTGTTCCATATTTAATTTACCACCATGCTTTTCTAACTCTTCAGACAAGCTAACTGTTTTACCCTCTCCTGCCACTGTATCAATATCTTGCTTAGTAGCTCCAAAGACAGCTGTTGCATCAGCATTCTCATCTATACCTCCAGAGTTTTTATTTTTATTCATATGAGCATCGCTAAAAGCAATCAACTGTTCAGGATTATCTTTTATATTGTCTGGTATATCTGGAACATTTTGAAAAATGTTAAAAAACATTCTTCCATAAGTAGCTACTTTCAATTGATAAATAGTAAGGTCTACAACTGGCTTACCATAAAACTGGGCCATGTTTTCGCATGATGATAAATACATGCTAAAAAAAGGTCTTAAAACAGCTTGTTGAATTACTGAATCAGAAAACTTTAATCCTACGTCTTGTTGTATCTTGGCTATATCTGCAACTTCCCAAGTCTCTAGCTCTGCAAATTGATCGTCTGAATATAAATAATCTTTTAAATCAACATTCTTATAAAGCAGACATCTTAAAAGCTCATCGCCGCTTCTTACTTGAGCGTAATCTTCAGCAGTTTTACCTACAACCTCTTTCCTTTTTATAGCGAGATCCGCAAGCTCAGCTCTGCGCTTTTTTAAATCATCTTGAAGAACCTCTCTCTGGGACGGCAAAAAAGTGGCTTTTATTGTTTGTTTTAAACCCTCTACTTCATTTTCTAGTGATGCAATTTGAGAATCGTCATCCTCCGTCCAAATCTCATCTTTAATAACAGCGGCTATCCTTTCATCCTCTGTTTCTAAGCCTCTATCTAAGGCTAGTTGTTTATATTTCTCATAATACTTATGGAGATACCTTTGATCCCTTATACTTATGTGTTTTAGATAAACATCTTTTTTATCTATCTTGCATTCAGTATAACCATCAAAAGCCTCGCCTATTAAAGAGATATAAAATTCTTCATTCAAAGCTCACCTTTTTCCATTTGTTCAATTAAGTCATTAAACTCCTCAGGTTTTGAAGCCTGATTAAAGAACCAGAAAGCTAAAATTGTTGTAACTTTTTTTACTATCTCTTGATAAAACTCGTCACTACTGTCCTCTTTATCATAGTAATCTTTTGTCTTTTGCTCAAAAGTCTCCCCTTCGAAATAAGGAACAGGATCTTCGTCTGACTCACTTTGTATGTGAGTCAACATTAGAGTATACCACAACAAAAGCTTGTTTTGAGCTTTTGTATCAGCTGTATGGTCAAACAATGAATGCATATTAGATTCAAACTCGACAAGTTTTTTCTTTGAAGCAGCTAGATCATCTTTAATCTTTTCTAGCTTTTCTTTTTGTTTTTCTGTTGGCTTTTCAACAGAATCCATTCTGACATACTCATTTTGTAAAGTTAAAAGATCTTTATAAATTTTACCGTAATTTTCACTTTCGTCATCGGTATACATTCCACCAGTGTCGCTATATTTTTTGAAAAGCATAGCTCTTGTTAGAATGCCTTTTTTAACACATTTGCTCATCTCTACTGAGTATTCAAGCTCAGCTTCTTCAAGTTCTCTTCTTGATGGTCTTTTTAATCTAATTGTATAAGGTACTTTTTCTTTTACCTTTTTAATTTTTTTAATAACATCGCCAGTTTTTTTATCTTTTTTTGATGTTTCTTTTTCTACTTCTTCTTCTTTATCGAGAGAGAATGAATATAATTCTTTAAATTCCATAGCCTTTTTCCTTATTTAAATATAAAAGTTACAGTATAATTATCTAACTTTGAGTGTAAATTTCTAATTGATTCATTGCCAAAATCTAAAATTCTTTTCCTAATCCAACAGACTTTGTCATCTGTAAAATGGTCAGCAGCTCTCAAAACTGAATGATACTGTTCTGGTATCTCATTATAAAGCTTTTCATAATGAAAATCGTGGTCTTTTTTCATATCCTCAACCATCATTAACATTAGTTTAAATAACGATGATATTTCAGATGAAGAATCTTTGGATAATTTTTTTTTAGCGTTCATGGCAGAATACTATCTTATTATATAAATAAAAGTGTAAAAATCTACATGGCTGGGTTTTTATCTGAGAATCAAATAAATAAAATTAATACTTTGGCAGACACGCTTCATACGACATTTGCCCAAAATATTACTGTGTACAAAAATGCTAAAAAAACACTAATAGCATCAACTACTTCTTGGAACTCTCTATATAGAAGAACAAATACAGGATCTAATACTTCAGTGGAATATACTACAATTTCAGATACTTTCGATGCTAGAATTTATTATGTTGATTTAGAAAAAGAATATTTAGCTGATGAAGCTGGAACTGGACAGGTTGGAACACAAAATAAAGTTATTCTACCAGATGGTAGCGTAAAAATGGTTGTAAAAGAAACCGCATATAACTTTATAAGAGAGGCTAGAAGAGTTGAGTTTGATGGTAGAAAATTTGCCATAAAGAGCGATGGAAAGCCTAGAGGTTTAACAAGTAACAGATTTTTTACTTTTTTGCTCACTCCGATTGATGAATAATTATGGTTGATAGGGAAGTACAGAATGCTATAAAAAAACAAGCACCTAGAGTTGGTAAATCTGCTTTAAAAAAGGAGGTAAACACCAAATTTAAAAAGATTAAAAAAGAAATGATACAGGAGTTTTTAAGTCTTCCTGTAACTCAAGAACTTCTAGGTGGTCCTGATGCCCCAAATATAAGTGGTACATTAAATGGTTTTACGAGTCTATTTGCGTTTATAGGCTTTGATGCGGGTGATCAACCTATAGCACCCATATTAAATGCGTTAGAAAGAACACAATTACAATACTCAAAAGAGCTAAAAGAAAGCCGTAGAGTAGGTGGAAAGTTCATTGTAACTCTGCCTACAGCAGAGCAAATATTCTCAATGACACCTATGCCGTGGGCTATCGGTAGAAGTTGGGCGCAAGGTATAGAAACAGGAATTTCTGGTTTAGGTTTCCTTTTAAGAAAAAAAGGTAAAGGTAGATCGGGCGCTGCGCTCCAAAGTCGTGTAAAGGTAAGGGGAGGTAGATTTAAAAATACCGCTTATATATCATCATTTATAAACAAATATGAGAAAAGGTTTCGGAATTTAAAATGAAAGCACAATTTCAACATAATTTAACAACATCATTTTTTCTCTGGTTTGATAACTTTTTGCTAACCAAAGGAGAGGCTTTTAGCAATAAAACAGGAAAACTGTTTAATTATACAGATGATAGACTTGACGCTACATATAAGCCTTATGGTAGTGCATATAAGCAATGGGTGACAGATTCCTCAGTTGCAGGTGCTAACATTCCATCTGGTGTTTTTATAGGAGGTTCTTTTTCAGGTAGAGACGATGGAGTTGTTTTAGATTTTGACAATGGGAGATCATTAATCTCAGGTTCATCTACTGATTTAAATGTAACTGGAGAGTTTGCAGTAAAAGATTTCAATGTATATATCACTAATGATACTGAAGAAGATTTAGTTATAGAGAACAAATATGTTGTAAATTCAAGGCTACCATCACCTGCTGAAGATGCTATAGCGCCTTATGATGATGTAGTACCAGCTGTTTTTATATCTACTGCAACTATGGAGAACAGACCATTTGCTTTTGGGGGTATGCAAGAAACTCAATGCTCAGTAAAAGCAGTTGTTTTAGCTGAAGATACATATCAATTAGATGGAGTTTTATCTATTTTTGCAGACTCAAGAGATGAAGATATTACAGAGCTTCCTATGACTGGTTACCCAATTACAGAGCTAGGAGATTTAAAAGGCGGCTCTTATAATTATACTGGATTTATAGATTCTTATTCATCAGAACAGGGATTTTATGTAAATTCAGTTAGAACTTCTAAATTAACAGATAGAGATAGAAAGTCATTAGCGCACGAATTGTACGTGGGTTTTATAGATTTTGACATACATAAACATAGATTTCGATTTAACTAATTTCATATTTTTCAATTAAAACTGTAAACAAAGTAAAGAATTTTTATTATGGCCAGAAACAGAGTAATTTATCAATCAGAAGCACTTTTTATAAGTAAAGACGCATCATTAACAGGTAAAGCTGATCACAAACAATTAGAAAGAGTGCAGAGCGCTAACTTTAGCTATACAATAAATAGACAAGATGTAAACCAATTCGGTGAGCTTGCTAGAATTGATTCAGTTATACTAGACGCGCCAACGGTTAGCACAGATTTTTCATACTATCTAACAGATGGTTTTAACGAAAGAGCTTTAGGATTTTACATAAACACTGGTGGAGGTAACAGATCTGGCGAAGGTCAGTTCGCATCAGGACACATGATTGGAAGTTCTGGAAAAAACCTTTTCATTGTAACAGGTCCAGAGGGAAAAGATTTAAATGGAGCTGGCGCTATTGATGATACAGATTCCGTAATTGGTATAGGAAACTGTTATGTTAGTGATTATAGTATTGATTTAGCAGTAGGATCTATCCCAACTGCCTCTTTAAGTTTAGAGGCTGCAAATGTTCGTTCTGACACTGGAGCTGCTTTAGCCGCTAATCCAGCAGTTGATCAGGAAGCAGGAACATCGCTTTCGAGTGGAATTGAACTACCAAATCCTACATCTGGAGCAAGCGATATCAAAGCTTTACGCCCAGGAGATATAACAGTTAGTTTAACTAACTTTGATGGCAATACTATAGCTGATATCAGCGGCGATGGAGCAGCTCATGTTCAAAATGTTTCAATAAACATGCCTCTCTCAAGAAGCCCATTACAAAGACTAGGAAGCAGATTCCCATTTGCTCGTGAGCCTGATTTTCCAATCAATGTAAGTTTGTCTGTGAGTGCAATAGTTGATGAAGCCACAGCATATAATTTAACTGATAAATTAACAGCTGACGCTGCAAATGCCACAGTAACTCTTAAAAATAAATCTGGAGTCGATGCAATGACTTACACTCTAAAAGGAGCAAAAGTTGATAGTGAGAGCATGTCATCAGCAATCGGATCTAACAAAACTGTAGACCTAACTCTTTCTGCACAAATAGGAGGAATAGAGGATACATCTGCTGGATTGTTTGTAAGTGGAGCTAATACTACTACAGCTTTTGAATAAGATTTAATTGAAAAACAATATGAATTTTAAATTTAGCAAAGATTCTTCTTTGGAAGAAGAGCTTGAAGAAGAATTCGAGGAAGTCGAAGAAGTCGAAGAGGTCGAAGAGGTCGAAGAAGTTGCTGAACAATTAAAAAGCGATTCATTAAAAGACATGTTTCCTCTAATTGAGGACTTAAAGAATAAAATTAAAAAAGGAACTGAAGAAGAAGTAGCAGAAATTTGCGCTATCGCTGGAATAGAAAAAACTGAATCTTTAAGATCTGATCTTATAAAAGTATGGATGAACTCTAATGGCTATTAAAAAAACAAAAACCCCAGTTGCTAAAAAAACGGAACCCGCTAAAGCTAAAGCTAAGCCTGAGCCAAAGCCAAAGCCTAAGCCTAAGCCTGAGCCTAAGCCTGAGCCTAAGACTCCTAAAGCTCAAACAGCAGGTGATCTTTTAACAGCTTTTGCTGAGCAAACTGAGGGTAAAGATGCTGCTACAAAAGCAAAGCTTAAGATTCAACTTAAAAAGGATCTAGCCTCACTAAAAGCTAAATAAAAAAACCCCGTTACGACGGGGTTTTTTATTAGTAAGTCAACCTACCACTGCCATCAATCCCGTGCAATTGTCTAGGCTCTGCTTGATAAATGTTGTAACTAGCTGATAAACGCTCCACATTGGCCAGAGAATCGTTTGCAAGCCCTCTATAGACCTTTGATACCTCATTACGGTTAATAAACGATACAGAGCTTTCTCCGTCCTTTAAAGATAGAATATTATCTCCACTAACTGATGAATCAGTTATACCTCTTAAAGCGTTCCTTGATTGTTTAGTATAATAATTATAAAGATAAAGCTCTTTTAGTATGCTTTGAGCTTCAATATCAATAACGCCATACGTACCGCTTGCTGTTGCTCCACTAAAATCTGTGTAGATATAATTATTTAATCTACCTAAATTTTCAAATAACCATCCACTAACTGAGGCTACTGTTGCTATTCCAGTATCACCATCAAACTCTGTTTCTACAATTCCTGAAGCTAAATCTTCTAAAGCGGTCATGTAAGTTATTACACTAAATACCTAAATCTTGCAGCATTTTAATAGTGCTCGCATGAACTGGATTATTAGGGTCTAACTCTGGCTGCTTTACAGGGTTTGGAATTATGTTTCTTCTATTATTTCTTGTGTAAGCTTTGAACTCTTTTAGTAAAGCGGTTTTTAATCTTGGTCTATCTAAATGAGGGTTTAAACCTGCTTTCTCAGCCATCCTCATCATATCAGTTAGATTCATTGTTTTAAGATCATCTTCAAAGATATCTAGCTCATTAGTTTTAAAAGGGCTTAATTGTTGAACTCCAAGAGCTATTTCAAGTTCTTTTATTTTTTCTTTATAGGCAGCTGTATTAATCTCACCTCTTTCTCTCATCTCTTGAATCTCTTCAACAATACCTTTTTTTACAGGCTTTTCTTGACCTGTAGTAACTTCATCATATGGTGCTTCTTCTTCGCTCATACCATATTATACACATTTAAGTAATAATTTAAATAAAAAAAAGGCCACCCCTTTCGAGGTGACCTTTTAGTTATGAGTAACAATTGAAGATTAATCAAATGCTCCAATAATCTTACCTACAAGAACTCTATTGTCAAGAACTACTCGTCCCTCTTCAATAGATCCGAAATATCCGATCTTGTTCTGGCGTATGCTGTACTGGTCATCAGCGATGAGGTTAAACTCACTAGGGCTATCCTCGTCAACAGCAACTGCACGGATAAGAGAGTCTTTTGCGCGATCAACACCAAGGACGAAATCGTCAGTAGCTGTGTCGAAAGTTATGCTTCCTCCTCCATCAGTATAAGTTGTTGAACCAGCAGCAGTGTCAAATAGAGTATTGAACTTCTGGCTCTTTCCAAGCTCATTGATCTCCATAATTCCAAGACCGTAAAACTCAGGAATACCTGCGTTACGGAAAATGTCCATACGAAGCTCATCAGGAGCTGCAAGACCGTCTGTGCCACCTGGGGCTGTTCCGTCTGCATCCTGAGAGTTAATTGGGTTATAAGCCAAAGCACGAATATCTTGAACAACTTCTGGTGAACAAACAAGGTCAGTTAGACCTTTTGTACGAGTTGTTGGAGTACCACCAATGAATGAAGTATTAATTCTCTTAGCAAGAGTAAGAAGATCATTCATGTCGGCAAGTGTAAACTTGCCAGCAATTTGGTTAGTTTGAACGTGCTTTTTGCTGTTTGTAGTAGCATTTGCTACAGCGGTCATAAGCAATGTAGCTGAAGTAGTTTCCTGCTTAATCAAGATTTCCTGTGCAACACGAGTGAAAGTCTTGCTTACTACGTCCATGCGGCTTTTAGCAGCATAACGACGATCAAAACTTACAGCACTATCAAGGCTATAAGTAGCAAGTTTCAACTCAGATGCAGTTGGAAGAACTTGGTTAGTTGGAAGACCACCAGCATGACTTTGACTGTATACTTCAACATAATCTTCGTCAGAAATGTTGTAGTAAAGGTCTAAAGGTATGCTTGGATTATCATCAGCATTAAACTGAAGTGACTGGAACAGATTGCTTACAGTTGGAGCTTGGTTAAGAACCTCAGCTAAAACTGGTCCGATGAATTCGGCAAGGGCAACCTGAGCCTCATATGCAATAGTTTTATTGCGAGAGGCCATTGCTTTTACAAGCTCGACCTGCTCTGGGGTGCGTTTTAAAGTAATTTTCATTTTATAAAATCCTTTCTAAAAATTAGTTACAATCAAAAGAGATTATGATGTAATCGCCAGCAAACTGATCAGTAGTTGGTCCTTCGCTTGTGCGAGTTCCTGTTCCGAGAACGTGTCCAAAAACTTTGTCCTCAGCTACTAAATCACCAGTAGTAATAGAACCAGCAGCGATTGAAGCAAAACCAGTAATTTTACCAGCGTTAGATGAAAGCTTGATTCTATTTCCTGGGGCATAGCTAGTAATAGGTCCATCAAATGCAGAGGAACTTAAAGTAAAGATTCCTTTAGTTGCAACAGGTACAGCTTGTCCAGGTAGAACTGCTTGAAGCTCAGCTTGCTTAGTTGGATTATAAAGCAATTTTTCGCCATTTTCATCAGCTTTAGCTGTCTGATTAAGAGTCATACCAATTGCATGATCTTCATCTTTAGCTCCTGTAATTTTAAGATTAACTTCAGGGTACATCTTTGTTGTACCTAAGAACGGAAAGCTGCTATCACCCAAATAAGAATTTGTTTGATACTCAACAGGTTCTTTATCGAAGTTACCGTCAGCCACTTTAACGAAAACGCCAGCATCACCAGCGCCAGAATCAGTGGTCTTGTCAAGAACATCACTTCCGATAACGGAAAATAAGTTCACGACATCATGATCAGAGTATTGTCTGAAAGGTAGAATTCGTAATCCCATAATTTTGTTTTAGTTAAATTAAAGTTTAGTTAGTTAAGAAATTTCAATATTTTCACGCTTGAAAGCATCTCTGAATTTTTCAACCAAAGATTGATCCTCAGATGCAACTGCTTCATTCGCATTAGGAATCTCAGCATCAGTTAGCTCAGCATCGTCAAGTGCTTTTTCAACCTCAACTTCTTCAGAAGCATTTGAGATTCTTTTAGCCACTTCTTCGTCGATGCGCTTTTCAATATCTTCTTGAATTGAAGCTTGAGCCTCTTTATTTTTGTGTCTCCAAAGAACTTCTAGCTTTGAAGCAAAAGAAGTAAATTCTTCATCTTCACCGAGACTTTTAAGCTCATTCGCTAAAAATTCGCGGTCTTCGTCGTCAAGATCATATGACTGATCAATAGAATCCATTCTTTCATTGAATCGAGCTATAGCCTCTTCAGCCTTTTTCTCGGTTTCAAAAACAGAGATGCGCTCATTTGCTTCTCCTAATTTTTGCTCAAGCTCGGCTACTGAAGATTTTAGATCCTCATATTCTTTAGCGATTGTTTCCTTTTGATTTTTAGCTTCCTCAAGATCTGCACGGTATTGCTCATCCCGTTGTTTGATTGCATTAGAGAAAGTGTCAGTCATTGAAGCGATAGCCTCTTTTGAAAATTTCTTCTCATTTAGAAGCTCTTTAAGTTCTGAAATAGTGTTTTCTAGTTCCATAGCGTGTATATCCTTTTGGTTGTTTACATTTAAATTTAAATTTTGTGAAATTTTATCACGTTTGTCGTTTATAAAAATTTTTTCTGTCTCGGCTTTATCAGAATACAAGCCTTTCACATCAGCAGCTGGGTTCATAGTATAAGCAATACCTAGTGGAAATATTTTGCCAGTAATGAGCCTATATATATTTTCACCTTTATCAGTTTTACCATTACCTCCATAGCTTTTTAAAAAACCCTTCATTTTATCTATTTTTTCAGGGTCTGAGATTATTTTTGCATCTTTGAGATCATCACTACCTACAGCCAAAACAAAATTGCTAAAACCTATTTCCCAGCTTGCAGAGACTTTTTGAAAAGCTGGATCTTCTGGGTCTAAAGACTTTTCTACGAGATTAGTAAAATCTCTGTTTACTGACTTATAAATAACTGCACCTAAAGCTATATTAAAAGCATTTTTTTTATTTTTAATATCTTCGGCAGTTAAAATTTCATTAGTTTCAGCATCGCTAAATCCAGCATCTACTATGTGTCCAACTATTTTTTGTTTATTATGTTCTAGATTTGTTGGCTTATGAACAAAATTTGGAGTATACTCCATGGCGGTTTCTGTTGACATTCCATCGCCATTTCTATTAAATTTATTTACAACAGCCGCATTAAAAGCTACACCCAATAAATCAACATTACTTTTGTAATCTATATCTTTTGGCACGAGTGGTGCTAGATTACTTAATGAAGCCTCAGATATTAGAGAGGCTTTATTTATCTCACAAATTGAAATTGGACACTCAAAAATTGTTTTATATTTATACTCCATTAAGATTTTTTCGTACTATGATGTAAAATTGCAGATGGATACAACTCTAGATTATGTTTTGCAGATATTGATAAAACCTCTGTCAAAGTTTCTAGATTTTCTATCTCATCAAGGTTATTTACACAGGAATCAAACCTTTCGGCCCAAGATTCTTCATTTTCAGAACATACTATGGATTCGCACAGTTCAGATAGAACATTCTCCATTGATTCAGAGATTTCACCTTTTTCGCTTTTTTCTACAAGTTTTCCTCTAGATTCATTTATAAAGTCATCTATTTTGTACAATGCCTTTTGTATGTTTTTTCTAGAGTATGTTGATCTTGAAACAGGTATATCTACTGTTCCTTCAGGTCTACCAGCTTGATTAGGAGTTCTTGCTTTCGGACCATCAGATTCCATCATAGGAACACCACCAACTAAAGGATTGTAGAAACCCTCCTTTCGCTCTTGTATAAATGTTTCTTGTGCTGGAGAGATGTTTTTTGCTTCAGGGAAACGACCATTATGGAACATTTCCATACCTTGTTGTGGTGTAAGTATTCCAAGCTCCATCAACCTCGTAGAAACTCTCATCAATTGAGTCTCATCCCTCATATCTATATCTTTCATTTTTACTTGGGGGTAAGACCTAAAACCAAGCTCAGATGCGATTCTTTTTATTTCTTTCTGTAAAAAATCGTTTAAAAATCCATTTCTAGACTCTTTTAATCTATCAATAAATATTTGGGCTTTAACTTGAGTAGAATTATATTTTTCTTCACCTACAACTATATTTTGCAACCCTTGTTTTATATCCTCATTAAGTATTTTATATTTGTCTGGGCCTAATACTCTATTAAGCTCTGGTATTATAAATTCTGCTTTTGTTGTATAATCAGAAACTAAAACTCTCCCAACACTCTCATTTTTAAATAAGTTCTGCATGGCTGCTAGGTTATTAGCATTGACTCCACCCTTATCTGGATCAGCGCCCATAGTGATAAGCAAAATTACATTTTCTACAGTTCTTGTAATCGCTTGATCCATTTTCTTTAGTTCCATCTTAGCATTTATATCATCTAAAACTGGAAATCCAAAAGGTACAGCAAAAGGCTCATAGTCTTGTTTTTTATAAAAAGAGTATGAAAGTTTTTCAGCTTCTAGATGCATGCTTACTCCTCTAGTCGTATACCCGCCATCCTTTATTAATTTTTTAGTATGCTCATCGAAACTATCAAATAAAGCTTGTTCTTCAGTTGTTTGTGGATTTCTAAGTCTTGCAAGCTCATACTCAGATAACACTTTTTCATATGCACTTTTTGAAAAAGTCGCTGATCTTTTAGTTGTTATGTCATAAGGATTGAGAAGTATGTATCTCAAAGGTATCCTATTTCCAGCTGGATTGATTGCTCCAACTTGATTTATGATTTTTGCATAATCATCAGCTTTAAAGCTTCCATCCATCCTATATAAGAACACATTACCGCTACGATAATATTCTCTAAAGTATTGGTCTTTTATATTTACAAGATTTATTCTTCTAAACCACTCTTCAAAGAACTCTCTACTTTTTCTAGACCCTCCTTCTAAATAAACATCTGTATTAGTAAACTCAGACATTATATCAATAGCATTTCTAAAAACTGCTACATTTGCGTATGCTTTTTGGCAAAGCTCTATAGCATCGCGAACATTGACTCCATCGGATGAATACTCATAAGGAAGTAAGCCTACTGCAATACTAGAGTACCTATTCCTTAGATTTACAAGTGCTGCTCTATTTTGTCTTGATCCTGAAAAACCGCTTGTGCTAGCAGCCTGTCTCCTAGCCTTAGATACCTGATTAAAAGATGCATCAGATGTGTAAAAAGGTTCACCTAATAAATCAGGCTCTATTTTACCATTTTCTCCTACAGGTATATAGGTTTTTGTTTCTTTGTTAAATTTATTCCAATATTCTGAACGTTTGGTATATTTTCTCTTAGCCATAACAATATTTTGTTTTACACTTAAAGTTAACTTTCAACTTTTAAAAGTTAAGAAATAAACATTGGAGTGAATGTAGGTTGATTATTGTTTTCATTAAAGTCTTGCATATCATAATAAATATTCATCATCCAGTTACCCAATACTAAAGCTGAATAAGAGTCTTTTCTAGCTTTGTCAGCACCTTTTTGTTTTCTAAGAGTTGGAGGTAAATCAAAGCTTTGAGTTCCCTGAGCAGAAGTCGTTATCTGCACAAGAGCGCACTGAACTTTGATTAGGTCCATCATATCCTTTTGATGCTCTACAAAGTCAATCATCCTAGCTCCTTTACCCCCTTTTTGATTTGGGTCATTTCTCAAAAACTTCAATTCTTCAATTGGCACTCTGGATTTTCTTTGATTGTTATAATCATCATTCATGGCTGCCCCAGCAAAAAATATCCTCTTATGATCAAAAGCTGACTGTAAAGATTCATTAGCTAGTCTTATCCAAGCAGAAGTAGGCTTTCTTAAAAACACAAAGTTTTTATTTGTTTTATTATATTGATTTCTTAATCTTCTTAAATTCTTATCATAATCTTTTGTGTTGTCTAAATCTACTTCTATAACACCAAGTTTTAAATTTTTACTTTTAAATACTTCACTCTCATTACACGAGTTAACAAACTGCACCCCTCCATTGTAGTCGCCTACCACAGCACTAATATTAAAATGGGTTAGTATGTACGCCATGTATTTTATATGTGTTTTTAAACTAGACCCAGACAAAGCATAACTATGCACGACTGTGCCTTTTCTAGTGTCTAAATTAATTTTTATAAGCAACATCGCAAAATCGTCTGAGCTTTCACTTTCTGACCAAGATGGGTCAAAAGCTAATATGTAATCATCCTTTGGATTACCTATAACTTCAACAGATTGACCCTCCCCATCAGGTATTGTACAATCTGCCATTTTGCTAACTTTGAAATACCCTGAACTATCATCTGTAAAGATTGCCCCAAACTCCCTCTGGAATTGAGACTCACTCATAGTGTTTTTAGATTGACTTATTAAATTTTGATCATACAACTGAGCAGGAGCACAATCATAACTAAAATGCATTATTGTTCTATGTGCTCCATCTTGTTTGTTTTCGTTGAGGATTAAATTTTCATATTGCTGGTATAACTTGTATAGATATTCAAATTTGTAAGATGCAGATGAAAGACCTATTATTTTGTTGTTTGGCCATTTTTTTCTTTCATCCTCCTTCATTTTACCTTGTTCAATCATCTTTGTTTCAAGATCATATATTTCTTGTCTTTCTGTAGGGTTTTCAACTACGGACAAAAACGGCATTATAACCTCATTAAAAATTTTCTCTGGCATCAAAAGAAGCTCATCAATAATTATTCTTTGAAATCTGTAACCCCTTAATTTTTCACCATCTCCTAAAGGTAAAGCTCTTATACTACTAGAACCTATCTCCATAATCCATTCATCATTCATTTTTGATGTCCTAGTTATGCATTGAGCAAAAAATGTAGCTTTTGGGCTTTTTGATATATCTTCAATCTTTTTAAAAATCATTTTTGACTGCCTGAAAGATTTAGATAGTATACCTATCTGAACACCTTGATTTAAAATAGCATCTAATAGCGCAAAAATCGCTGTAGAGAAGCTTTTAGACATTCCTCGGCTCCATATGCCCAAAAAGTAATCAGACTCCATCATCGCCTTTATAGCCATATGCTGAAAAGGGAAAAGTTTTACGCCCGTAAATAAATCAGTAGCGAAAGATGGGTTCTCTCTTAAAAATTTATATAAAAGAACTTTTGATTCAGTCTCATCCAAAAATCCCTCTTTTGCGGTTAATTGTTGGTTGATACCTGCGTAAGGTCTCTCTAGTTTCTGTTGTCCTGTTTGCCAAGCCATTTTGTTTTAATTGGTTACTCCAAAAATATTCTAAGTCTACACCCCAAAGCTTTTTACCTAAAACTAATATTTTAGGAATCAATAATATACTTTTATCTCTAGACCCACTAAAAACAAACTGACAATGATTTGAATACTCAGCTTGTATGTTACGCATTTTATGAAACACATAATCTAATTTAAATTTTTTATAGGATTTGCTATTCTCTGCTTCCATGTCATCAAAAGCTGTTTCAATAACTACAAACAAATAACAACCTAAAGATTTACATCGCTCTATCTCATTTAAAAATCTATCATGACCCATTGTTACTGTAGCGCAAAAATCTTGAAAAGACTTTCTATCTACAAAGGTATAATCAAAATCATCACCCATTACAGCATAATCACCAACATCAAGTTTTAAAAATTCTTGTTTTTTGAATGACAAAGGGTTTTGTTCTCTAGTATCTATAAAAATTTTAATATCAGTGTAGTCATTACCAAAATCTTCAGGTAAAGCATCTGACAACATTGGAAACATTTTAATTTTTTTGCAAGCGGCATTGAAAGAACCAAAAATTTTTTTACAAATATTTATATCTGGAATGTTTCCACTTTTTAGGTAAGTAGATGGAGGGATCTTTGATAGTTTTTTATTTTTTAATTTTTTTTGAAAAGAAGTTACTATGTAATCTTTTACTTCTTTTTTTGGTGCTGTTTCGCACCAAAGTCTCATGTTATCGGCGCTAATAAAATCTTTTGAAAAATATTGTGAATAATTTTTATAAGGAATTAGCTCGTTAGTAAACCTATCTTTTTTTGCAAAGTGTTTAACGTAGTAATCACCGACAAACATGTCGTGCTTTTTTAAGTGTGCGTGTAAACTACGCAACGACTCAAAAGTTTGATCGCACTCTCTACAATTAAATGACATCCTCTGGCGATATTCCTAAAATTCTAGCTTTCCACTCAGCCATACCCTCAAGCCTTTCGCATTCTTCTTTAACAGCTAGTTTTTGCATCTCTGCTATTCTAATCATATTTTTACGCTCTTCTTCTTCTTGAAAGAGTTGTACGATTGAAAGAAATGACGCATTTTCTTTCTGAGATTTTTTCATTCGCTCAGCACGGTCACCCTGAAGCTTTTTAGTTAAATTTTCTATCCTAGTCTCACATTGATGGTATTCTTGTGATTTAGCTTTTATTATCTCAGCTAATCTGACGCTCATTTCTGTTTGATCGTCAGCTATATCAAACATGTCATTAAGTTTATTTAAATGACTGCTAATAACCTCAAGGTTTATAACTTCCTTACATGCATTGAGATATAGATTTATCTCATCGGCAGTTAAATCAGGTTTATCCCAAGTCAATCTTATGAACTCATGTTCAAAAAGAACTCTATCTGTTTCATTTAAATAATTATTAATTATTTTTAAAAAACGGGAATTGCTTAAGTTAACGCCCAACTTTTCAATACATATTTGCTTTTGTCTGTTTATTTTTGAGTCGTCTAGACCTAATCCAGTTGCATCATTGATTTTTTTGATGATTCGGCTCGGAGACTTCGGTGAAATGTATGAATGTAGAGCGCCGCTGTCTTGTGACGGCATTATGTCAGGATTTATTTCCCTGATGTACGCCAATACAGTTCTTTGCTCGTTTGACAAAGGCTTAACTTGCTTATCAGCAAAGATTATTTTAGCTATTTCTAAAGATGATAAGCCTTGCTCTGCTTGCTCTAGTATAAAATCTTTTTGTTGTTGTGTTAGTTCTATGGCTTCAACTAATTCACGGCCTGTTGTCTTGTAATCAATACAATTTTCAACTAAATACTTCCTAACAGCACGACCCTGCTTAGATCTACCATCTAGAGTGTCATCTTCAAAACATTGCTTAGTTAAATCAATTAAGTTTTTGATTTTATTAGCATTCTCGTCTATAAATTTTTTTTGCTCTTCAGATAGTTCCATTGTCAATAATATCGTTTTGTCTTATTAAATCTATGGCTGTCTGTAAAAATTTCTTTTTTAAATTTTTAACTTGCCTATAACCTAATTTATTTTTTTGTGGGGATATTTTGTAACCCATGTATTTAGCTACATCTTGTTCGCTTTTCTTCTCAAAGTATAACATCCGATAAGCTTTGTAATGAATCGGGGTTAATTTTTTCTTCATTAAATGATCAAGCTTTTCTATTGAGTCTTTAAAATTAAAATTATCATACTTTCTGTTTTGTATTTCCTTGGAGTAATCCTCTGTTGATAAAGGTATCTTGATTTGTAAGCCTACTTTTTTAGTTTTGGCCCATTTACAACAAACCTGACACCTCAAGGGATTATGATTTGGTAAATGCATAGATTTACAAGGATTAGTATAATTACCATAATGATTTCTCAGCAAGTTCCTTATTTGATTTGATATAATCCTACCAATCCAAGGTTCAAGCGGGCGAGACTGATCCCACATGTCCCACTTCTTAGCTATATGACTCTTTATAATTTGTTGTACGTCCTCAAAATCAAACCATTTAATAGCATTCAATCTCCACTTGTATTTTTGTTTTAGAATGGCTTGGTCGATTATTTCATGGCATTCCTCATATGTTCTCTTTTTCGGATCTTTTTTCATCAAGGAATTCATTAACAGACTTTGAACGGGGTTTTCTGCCACCCACATTTGGTGGCTCTCCTGCTAATGAACCCAAAGTATGAGTCTTAAATCCTTCAAGTGAGTATTCTACTTGTATCTTTGATATGTTAGGAACTGATTCAGATCTTGTTTCATCATCTTTTAAATCTAAATCATCTAAAACAGGGTCACTTAAAGTGTTAGTATTAGAAGCTGTACTTACTCCTAACTGTTGGCCGCACTTAGAACAAAAATTTGGCTTAACACGAGAATACTCTATTTTAAATCCACAACTATGACAAAAAAAATGGCTCATAAGCTATATAATATATAATTAAAAATGACTTTTTTTCTATTTTTATTATATTTAAGTAACAAGATCATTGTCTCTTTTTATAAAAAGCTGTTGGCCGCTGTCGCTTAGACGGTTGCCTTGTTATATAATAATATTATTATTTTTTATGTTTTTCTATCTTAGATACAATATATTTTAAAATTTTACTTCTAACAATATCTCTGTTGTTGAACTTGAATGAAGTGATTCCATGTTCTTTAGATTCTTCAGAATCAAACAAATCAAACATTTCCCTGAACCCACTTCTATCATTTATGTCGCTTTGCATAAAATCGCCGCATATAATTAACTTTGTATTTTCACCTATTCTAGTAATCAGAGTTGTTAATTCTTTAAATGTAAAGTTCTGAGCTTCGTCTGCCACAATAAGCTTATTATTCCAATTTGCCCCTCTTAAAAAGTTGATTGGTACTGCTGATATACGCTCTATTTTCTTCATGTAGGCTGTATCACCTTCATGAACCATTTCGTCTAGCTTATCATAAAGAGGCATTAAAAATGGGTCAAACTTATCAGATATATCTCCAGGCAAACTACCTAATCCTTTGTCAGCACTTTCAGCGATACTTCTTATGTAAAGCAGATCTTTACTAAAATCTTTAGACATAATCTGTAAACAGCCATAAACTGACATGTAAGTCTTACTAGATCCCGCTGGTCCTGAAACAAAAATAATTTTCATCTCAGGATCTAAGACTGCCTCTAATAATAGTTGCTGCTTGTTGGAAAACTTAAACTCTCTTTGTTTAAAGTTTATAGAGTGTATTTGAGAGCTAAAATCAAATGGTGAAGATTGACTCGATTTCTTTCGGGGCATTTATTGTATTTACACCTATTTATTTTTCTCTTTTGTCCTTTTTTTTAATTTTTCTAGATAAGCTTTATATATTTTATTCGCGGCAGAGAGTTTTTTCTTTTTCTCAGGATCTTTAGCATTTTTAGCTGCAAATCTAGACCTTTGCTCCATAGCCATAGTAGCTTGCACTTTATGTTTATGTGGCCTTTTTGCTTTCTCAATAATTGCAACACTTTTCTTAGCAGTCTCAGCATCTTTGAATCCAAGCCCTTTTATTGTACCTTTTGGGTCTTCATCTGTATATAAATCAGAATGCTCTGACTTGGGCCTCTTAGTACCATCTTTTCTTTTTTCGGGGGTTCTTTTTTCATCTGCTTTTGTTTTGTATGCCCCACCTCTCTCTTGACGCTTACAATACTGCTTCTGACTAAAACCTTTGGGATTATCGCAATCAATCTTACGCTTGCGCTTCATACTCCATTTAGCCCTTATTTCGTCGCTAAAATCTAATTCCAAGTCCATTATAAATCTATTTGTTTTATTGTTGCTGTTGTATTTACTGTGTCGTTACCTGCTATACTATAAGTCTGAGTAGTTACCCTAGATCCATTAACCATGCCAACAGTAGGCAAATTTGTACTTAATGCTGTGCCATCTATATTCTTTAAACTCAAAACCACAGAAGAACTTATAGCCCCACCACTAAAATCAATCAAAGAATTCAAACCAGTAGAATCTATACTCATCTCAGATTCAACTCCATTAAGTAACATAGAACTAGCATTGACCGCGCCCAAAGTATAAACAGGAGTTCTATTAAAGGTCTTTTTGTAATTTAAGGTATATTGAACATTTCCAACAGCTTGATTCGCATTTAATAAACTACAAGTATACCCATATATAATATCATCAGGATCAAATGGTATATCACTACCACCATATGGACTCGCATCTCCAGAAACATTACCCCCAGTAGGAGGAGAAAGAGAAACAAAATTAGCATTCATTGTAACTGGCGCGAAATTATTTACAGATAAGCTAAAATCACTCAAAAAACACTGCTGATATGTATTATTTCCAATTCTTATAGGAAAAAATGCATCTTGATTACTAGGTTTAGCAAATGAAAAAGCAGAATCAGCAAATGGATCTAATATAGCATTTATAGATATTGATACTTCACGAGGGCCAGCTGTCTTAAATTGATCGGTTGATGTTACATCCTGCCCCAAAAACCTTTTCCCAGCTAATTGTGCGCCAAAATTTACATTAGCATCCAAAACTGGCACATAAGCAGAACTTTCTGTTATGGTCGAAGCATTTGCCGCACCAACATAAACAGGAACTTCACTATATAATAAACTCATCCCAGTTTATTACACTTATTATTCATTACCAACTACTATAAGACCGAAATTAGCCGTAGCGTAAGATATCCAGACTACACCCCAACCATACTCTTTTTTTAGAAAATAAGCGGTAGCAACAAATGCATACATAATCCCAGCTATCAATGGGACATACTTTGTAATTAAATCAAGCGGCATGCTAAATTATACGCCCTGATTATTTTTTTAAACAATAAAAATTAAATTGCCCCCGATTTATATTTTTTCACAAAAAGGGGGAGGGTGGTATCATCAAGTTATTGTTTGTAGAATTGTAATTTACAAATTGAATTCGGACACCCCCCGCGACTTGCTAGCTATATTGTGTCAAGTTTTTTCTAAAAATACGGTAGGGTATTTGTCAAGTAAAATGTTAAGAAAAAAAAATAAAAAAACATTAAAAACATCTTGCGTTTAAATA